>Ga0115566_10000842_pt1 | contig 26587 bp, 27 predicted proteins | sample COGITO_mtgs_1204_3_FD_87173 | JGI IMG/M metagenome (GOLD analysis project Ga0115566, IMG submission 87173) | Pelagic marine microbial communities from North Sea - COGITO_mtgs_120405 | ecosystem: Environmental > Aquatic > Marine > Epipelagic | place: Germany:Helgoland, sampling site Kabeltonne...
CGCGTACGCTGCACCCATCCAGCTAAGGTTACTTCAATACCTACATTTTCAATGCGTAAGTCTCCGCATTTGTGTGATCTATACATGCCTCAAAAAATTGAATGCGCGAAGGTATGGATACGATCTTCTAAGCGTGATTATCAAAAAGAAATATGCCTATAAATCCTTATAATCTTTCCGATTGATTCAAATCAAAATTGAAACTGAGATTGGTCATGCCATTTCCCCGTTTGTTCGCCCTCCTTTGTGCTATAAAAACAAACAAAGCATGTCAGGATCAGAAAAAATAGAGAAAGTTCATATAGACGATTTACACTTCGAGCATAAGCGATGGTTGAGTGAGTTGAAATTTTATAAAGATGAGCTCCCGATTTTCCAAAATCGATTGGAAGAAATCGCAAGTCGCTACACCAACAAAGATGTATTGAAGGAAATGGATCACTATCAGAACCAACTGTACATCCAAGGCAATGCCATGGATGAATTGATCCACGAAATCAACGCCCACGAAAAGCATTTAGCTCAATACGCTGAAGAACACCCGATTGCCATCGACCATGTATTATTCAACGATCACGCTCCATTCAGAGATCGTGTTGAAACCAATGGTAAAATCATGAGTGAGCTCAGAAAAGACTTTCAGGCCTACTTAGCAAAATGGATGTAAATGGAAATAATAATCAGCGATACATTAACAGTAAATGAAATTCAAGCTGAATTTCAATCTCACTTCCCTTTCTTGAAACTCGAATTCTATTTAAAAGAGCACGAAGCGGGCGAGGGAAACTCCAATTTAACCAAAGTGGATAGTAAAAAGTCCCTTGGTGAAATTCGAACGAAACACAACGATGGTGAATTGAGCATACATGGAAACCAAAAGGTATCAACATTGGAATCAAATTTCCACGATGTCTATGGCCTAAACGTCCAAGTGTTCAGGAAAAACGGTGAACTCTGGTTGCAAACCACCGTCACCGATGAATGGACATTGAGCGAACAAAACAGCACAGCAATGGAACACGCTAAGTAAGCAAGACTTCGCTTTTGTTTGGCTTGAGACCGGCCCCGATTACTCGTTATGAAGGGCTGGTTTCTTTGTTTTTAAGCATTACCGCTCGAATCACAAAGAAGACACCTGCGATCACCAAGGGAATACTCAGCCATTGACCCATATCCAACACCATAGACTCTTCAAAATCCACCTGCACTTCTTTTAAAAATTCGATAAAAAACCGAGCGGTGAAAGCCGTGGTCAAATAAACACCGAAGAGCAATCCGTTCATCGTTCCTGCTGCCGTGAATATGTAGGCGGCCATCAACACCAAAAAGATTAGAAAGTAGGCCAACGCTTCATAGAGCTGCGCTGGATATCGATTGGGAACCTGCTCGATGATGGATGTATATGCCGGATTGGTGAGCAATTCATCATAAGCCGCATTGAGCTTTCCTCTATCCAAATTTTTTCCTTCAAACACATCCATATGCGTGATTTGTTGCACGTCATTTGGTGAAATATCATCGTAATTCCGCATGAACTTCACACCACTTTCTGTTTGTGTTGGTTTTCCCACAATTTCATGATTCATGAAGTTTCCACCACGAATGAATAATCCTGAAAGGGCCACCAAGATAACTACGCGGTCAAGAATCCATAACATCGACTTTTTTGATACCCGTTTACTCCAAATGTAGAGGGAAATCAGAATGCCGATGGCGGCACCATGGCTCGCCAAACCGCCCTTCCAAATCATGGGAATTTCCATCAAGTTTTGCTGATAATAATCCCATTGATAGAAAAACACATGGCCCAATCTCGCGCCAAGAATGGTTCCTATCATAACGGTTAAAAAAACGCTATCCATCCAAGCTGCTGGCTGATTCTCTCGCTTAAGCATCCATTGAAGAATGTAAAATCCGGCCATGAAAGCCATGGCAAATAAAATCCCATACCATCGAACGCTCAAAAATCCAAGATCGAAGAGGGTCGGGTCAATAGTCCAGATAACGTAAAGTAGTGTATTCATGCTGTAGTGTTTGATACCTTCGCGGGCAAAGATAGAATTGACATGATGCTCCGCAGACCTCGAAGAAATCGAAAAAATGAAGTTGTTCGCAGCCAAACGCGCGAAACGAAATTGAGTGTTGACAATTTGATATATCCGCTGTTTGTGGTGGACGGTCAAAACCATAAGTCAGAGGTAAAGTCGCTCCCGGGTCAGTTTCGACTTTCGCTTGACCATTTGCTTCGCGAGGTTGAGGAATGTATGGCCCTTGGAGTCAATTGCTTTGATCTTTTCCCAGCAGTAGACGAATCGTTGAAAGACCAAATGGGCACTTACAGTTATTCGAGCAAGAACTTTTATCTCAAATATATTCAAGCCATCAAAAACCGATTTCCAGAAGCGCTTATCATGACCGATGTTGCCATGGACCCATACAGCAGCGATGGACATGATGGCGTGGTGCGCAATGGGAAAATTGTAAATGACGAAACTCTTGAAGTTTTAGCAAAAATGTCTGTCGCTCAAGCTGAAGCTGGTGCAGATATTATTGGACCATCAGACATGATGGACGGACGCGTTGAATTTATTAGAGAAGCACTGGACACCGCGGGACATACAGATGTAAGCATCATGTCATATACGGCAAAATATGCCAGTGCTTATTATGGACCCTTCCGTGACGCGCTTGATTCGGCCCCGAAATTTGGTGATAAAAAAACCTATCAAATGGATCCCGCTAACAAGCGCGAAGCCTTGGTCGAAGCCGAGCTCGATTACCTAGAAGGAGCAGATTATATGATGGTCAAGCCTGCACTCTGCTACCTCGATGTCATTCATATGCTGAAAGAAGAGTATCCCATTCCAATTGCTGCCTATAACGTGAGTGGCGAATATGCCATGCTTAAAGCCGCCTCGCAAAATGGTTGGTTGGATTATGACAGAGCAATGTCTGAAATGCTCCTCAGCATCAAACGTGCTGGAGCTGATGTCATTTTAACATACGCTGCTAAAGAGTACGCTTTGCTCTGCGCAAAATCCGCTCATTAATGGAACCGAAATCCTATAGTGCACCTAAAGGACGCTTCGTAATCATTATTACTTTCTTATTAGTTGTTGTTGCCTTTGTCATGCTCTATTTTGGGGTCAACACCTACTTCGCTAGTGGTGCTTACGTTCAGTTTTTTCCCGTTGGCATTTTGTTTATTGTACTTGTCGTCAGCTATTTGATGAGTTCAACAGGTTATAGCATTTCAGAAAAAGAACTTAATATCATTCATCCTATTGGCGCCAAAACACTTGCCCTTGAGGACATCAAAAGTGCCCTCGAAATCAACAAATCAGACATAATGTGGTCGCTTCGAACCTTCGGGGTGGGTGGTGTTTTTGGGTTTTACGGCAAATTTTATAATCGAAAATTCGGTCGGATGAATTTCTATATGAGCCAGTATAAAAACCTCATTTTGATTGAAACACAATCGGGTAAGAAATTGGTGATTTCTCCGGATAAGCTGGAATTATTGGATGATTTGAACCGCTATTTGAATCAAGCTAGGCAGTAAACCTTTCCCGGTAGCGATTTAACCACTCCTTTAAACTCCATTTCTAAAAGGATAAAGGACGTTTTGCTCACCGGCATTCCGACACTCAAGCTGATGTTGTCCACCGACTCCTTTTCCAGTTTTTCAATCAGATCGTAGAGTTGCTTTTCTTCCGTTGTGAGTTCAACAAAAAGCTGCCGCTGAGCTCCTTTTTTCACCTTCGATTCCACCTCCCAACCCATAGTGTACTCCAAGTCTTTTATGCCTTCAATCAAATGTGCTTGTTGTGATTTGATCAAAAAATTACACCCTCCAGAATAGGGAGCGGCCACTGGTCCGGGAAAAGCCATGACATCGCGATTGTAATCAGCAGCCAATTTTGCCGTAATCATCGAGCCTCCTTTAACAGCAGATTCTATGACAATGGTCACATCAGCCATGCCAGCAACGATTCGATTTCGTTGCGGGAAGTTTTCGCGATCGGGTTTTGTGCCACTTTCAAACTCGCTGATCAATCCGCCATTGGTCTTCATTTTTTCAGCCACACTTCGATTCAGTGGCGGATAAACCGTCTCCAATGAATTTCCAAGTACACCAACCGTTTGCAAACCATTATTCAGTGCAGCCTTGTGTGCTATTACATCAATGCCAAGGGCGAGGCCGCTCACAATTAAAGGATTGTGTAATGTTAAGCCTTCGATCAATCGCTCGCAGACCTTTTTGCCATATTCGGTGGCATTGCGGGTTCCAACTATGCTAACGATTTTTTCATTGTTCAAATTCATCTCGCCTTTCGTGTAGAGCAAAAGCGGCCCATCATCGCAATGTTTCAAGCGATTCGGGTATGCCTTATCCAGAAAGAAAATGGGTCTGATGTCAGTCTTTTCAAGATAGCGGACCTCGGCCTCGGCAAATTTCAAAGCTTCCACTTTATTGATATTTGCTATCACCATCTCACCAATGCTTGGAATCTTGGCTAATTGGCTTTTAGATGCCTCAAAAACCTCTTTGACACCTCCGCAATAGGATATGAGTTTTTTGGCCCTCGATGGACCGATGCCTTCTAGTTTTTTTAAAGCAATTTGATAGAGTAAATCTTCGCTCATGATGACAAACGAAAGTAATGTTTGACCTCTGGTTTCGTTGTTTACTTTCGTTCAATCAATGAAAATTTTAGGCATTATTCCCGCTCGATTTGACTCCTCTCGGTTTCCCGGAAAACCTTTGATTGACATTTTAGGAAAATCGATGATTCAGCGGGTGTACGAGCGCTCGCGCATGTGTGCATCACTGTCCGATGTGGTCGTAGCCACGGATGATACCCGAATTTTTGACCATGTCATTTCGTTTGGAGGAAAGGCTATGATGACTTCGAAGTCGCACCAAACTGGCACCGATCGCTGCGTTGAAATTATAAACTCTGTTGTTGAATCGTATTCCGCAGTGATTAACATTCAGGGAGACGAACCGACAATAGATCCGAGACAATTGGAGTTAGTGGCTAGCTGTTTTCAAAACCCCAATTGCGAATTGGCCACCTTAGCCCTTCCCATAAAAAGCGAGGAAATTCTATTTGACTCGAGCAAGATAAAGCTGGTTATTGATCAAGCATTTAATGCGGTTTATTTCAGTCGACAAGCCATTCCTTTTCAGCAGAAGCCACAAAGCGAATGGTTAACTCATTTCAACTATCTCAAACATGTTGGAATTTATGGATACCGAACAGATGTTTTAAATGCTATTGGCAAGCTCCCTCCTTCAAGCCTAGAATTGGCCGAGTCGCTGGAGCAATTGCGGTGGATGGAAAGCGGATATAAAATTCAAGTGCGCTTGACCGATATCGATTCCATTTCGGTTGACATTCCAAAAGATGTCAATCGTGTAATTGATATCCTTAATCGAGGCTAGTTATCGGCTGAATTGTTTTCTTTGTTGAGCTGAAAACATATGACCTTAGACCATTACATATCCGAACTACTTGAAGATCAAGACTGTGTGATTATTCCTGATTTTGGTGGATTTATTGGCAACTATGCTTCCGCAAGAATTAACCCCGTTAATCACCGTATTGATCCCCCATTTAGAAAAATCACCTTCAATAAATTGTTGGTGCACAACGATGGCCTTTTAGCTGCATATATCGCCAAGAAGGAGGAAGAAAAATACGAGAGCGCGCTAGCTCGAATTAAGAACTATTCCGTTTACTTGAAATCGGAGTTAAATGCAAATCAACGAATTAACATAGATAAGGTCGGCATTCTATATAAGCAAGCTGACGGTACCTTCCGATTTGAGCAATTTAAAGATGCCAAGTTTTTTTCTGAAGGATTTGGACTGGAAAGTTTCTACAGCAAATCAATCGTTCAATCTATTCCTAGTAAAGTCGAATTAGAACCAAAACCCGTTCAGCCTCAGCTTACCCCTCATACGGAAAAGGAAACGCCTATAGTTGAAAAGAAACCTGTCCTGATGGAGCCTGTTGTGGTCAAACTAAACCCACAAGAAAACCCATCAGAAGAGAAACGTTCAAAAAGATATTGGCCTGCAGCTGCTGCCATAATTTCGCTCCCCATACTTGGCTACTTAGCTTGGGTAGCCATGGGCACGACCCTTTTGACCGAGCGGCAATCCTTTCAATATTCAGATTTGAACCCGTTTACAGAAAAAATCTGTCCCGAATATGTCGTTCGAAGCAGTGTATTCTCAACAGATAAAATGGAAGACGTTTTATCGACAGAAGCTGCTGACAGTGCTAGTTATTTGGAAATTGAATCATCCGACAACCGCGATAAAACCTTAGTTGTATCTCTGGAGGATAAAGTAAAGCATGTGCCAAAAGTTGCCGTCAGCTCTGAAGCGCTGGTTTATCACATTATTGGTGGTTGTTTTAGCGATCAAAGCAATGCAGAAGGTTTGGTTTCAAAATACAAGGAACTTGGATCGAACCCTTCTATAATTGACCAAAAGGGCTCGCTGAATCGTGTGAGTGTGGGAAGTTATGCCACAAAAAAAGAGGCCTTGCAAGCGCTAGCCTCTTTCCGAAATGAAATTCCAAATGCTTGGTTACTTCATAAGTAGTGTTTTAATAACTCGCTATTTGCCTTTTTCCTCAAACTCCTCAATCCCTTCTCTCTAATTTGTCGAATGCGTTCTCTTGTTAATCCTAGGTTATTGGCGATTTCTTCCAATGTCATTGGCGGCATACCATTCAGACCAAAGGATAAACGCAACACATCTGCTTCGCGTTCCTTTAAGTGAACTAAAACGCGTTCTATGTCTCTGCGCAGCGATTCGTTCATTAATTCAGATGTGGGAACCTGAGCGTCATGATTGGCCATGACATGCAGCAAACTATTGTCTTCACCTTCCATCAATGGTGCGTCCACAGAAACTTGCTTTTGCGCATAAACAAAAAGATCGCCAACACTATCCGCATTTGACTCAAGTAAATCACCAATCTCATCGTTTGATGGTGGTCGCTCATATTGTTGTTCCAATTTGGAATAAGCCTGAGCCACTTTTTGAATCGCACTTACCTTGTTTAACGGCAATCGGACGACACGTGAGTTTTCCGCAATGGCTTGCATAATGCTTTGCCGAATCCACCAAACCGCATACGAAATAAATTTGAATCCTTTGGTTTCATCAAACCGTTTTGCGGCTATGATTAAACCAATATTACCTTCAGCAATCAAGTCTTCGAGCGTAAGGCCATGTCCTTGATATTGCTTGGCAACGGAAATGACAAATCGAAGATTCGCGCTAACGAGTTTATTCAGTGCGGCTTCGTCTCCACGTTTAATTTTTACCGCAAGTCGAACTTCTTCCTCGGCATTGATCATTCCTTCTTTGGAAACATCGCTGAGGTATTTATCGATCGACTTACTATCACGGTTTGTTAACTGCTTAGTGATTTTAAGCTGACGCATGGGCTAGTAGGTGTTTTAGGTTAGCAAAAGGCTGGGTAAAGTAGGAAATATTTGAATATTAACAACTTCGGCCTGAAAACTTTTACGGGTCTACTATTCCATATTTAGGAAAAGGAATGACAACAATGGTTTCAGCCTCGCCAGCGGTCTAAAACATCGCTTACTGCTGCCGCTTCTTCCGGGCTAATGTTGACTAGTTTTTTGCCGTATTCCGCCATTTGCACGTCAAGTTCAGCTAAAAGCTTCTCGCCCTTTTCGGTGATTTTAACATCAACCTGCCTCCTATCATGCTTGCATAACTTCCGTGTTACAAGGTCTTTGGCTTTTAATTTATCAATGATTCTAGAGACGTTGCTCATCTTATCTATCATTCGATCTTTCAGCAGGTTGACCGAAGCTGCATTGGGCAATTGACCCCGCAAGATGCGCAACACATTGAATTGCTGGGTAGTAATACCGTAAGCCTTGAAAATTTGATTGTGTTCGCTGTTAATCCAGCTGCTTGTGAAGAGGATGTTTACGACCAGTTTATTGTATTCCGATGTAAATTCTTTTTGTTTGATTTCCTCCCCTATACTAGCCATTGCACAATTTTGGCTCAAATATACACCTACACTTAATGTAAGTGTATTTTTTAATCAAATCGATTTGTAAACTAGGATTCTAGTCCTTTCGGATGCGCTTGTACATTTTTATGGCAAGCATCAAGAAAATTCCCAACGCGAAAAACCCTATGGTTCCATAAATCCAATTGAACCCACCTTTTAAGACTACAATAAAGACAATGCTAACCAAGAACAATGCTGCCAACTCATTCCACATTCTCAATTGACCTGATGACCAAGATATCTCCCCTCTTTGAAGGCGCTTGAAAAGGATATGATTCATAATGTGATATCCCCAAAGACCTGTTGTCATTGCCATCTTCACCATCATCCAAGGGACATCCCATAAATCCAATCTGTAGACCATATAATAGCCAAACAGCGTGGCCAAAATGGCTGCTGGCCACGTAATGATGTTCCAAAGTCGCCATTCCATGATCTTGAATTGCGCTTGGAGAGCTTCTTTCACTGCGTCTGGTTTTTGAGCTGCTTCCGTGTGATAGATGAACAATCGAACGATATAAAACAGGCCTGCAAACCAGGATACCACAAATATCAAATGAAGGGCTTTGACATACAACATTTCCATCGGGTCGAAGGTAAGTCATGCGGCACGAGATTTTACCTTTGCGGCAAAGAAGAAATGGAATGAAGGCTAAGAAAGCAAGCGAATCAATGGCGATAGCAACGCACATTGTTCTCCCAGATGATACCAACACCTTGGGCAACTTAATGGGTGGACGTTTGATGTATTGGATGGACGTTATTGCGGCCGTTTCTGCTCATCGTCATTGCCACCGCGTGGTTGTCACAGCTTCGGTAAATAATATTTCCTTCGGCATGCCAGTTGGCCTTGGCGATTTTGTTACCCTTGAGGCGAAGGTTACTCGAGCTTTTAGTTCGAGCATGGAAGTGTTTATTGAGGTTTGGGTAGAAAATCATCGCAATGGACAAAAGACAAAGTGCAACGAAGCCATATTCACCTTCGTAGCTGTAGATCAAATTGGGAATACCATTGAAGTTCCAGAGCTCATTCCTGAAACGGAATTAGAAAAACAGCGATTTGACGGGGCGCTGAGGCGAAAACAGTTGAGTCTAATTCTCGCTGGCAAAATGAAGCCAACGGACGCCACTGAACTGAAAGCCATTTTTGAAGATTTAACTTAGGCATACTATGAGTTTTACGACAGAACAAGTGATGGATGCTCTATCCTATGTGATTGAGCCCGAGTTGAAGAAGGATATTGTGAGTCTTGGACTTGTATCCAATGTGAAAGTTCAAGGAAACACAGTTTCTTTTCACGTGAAAGCGTCTAATCCGGCCTTACATTATCGAAAACGATTAGAAGAAGCCTGCCTTGTTCAGGTTCGCAGATTTTTGGGTGACGATGTTGCAGTTTTGGCAGAAGTAGATGCTTTACCCAAAAGTGCCGAGCGACCGCCTGAGCAACGAAGAGTTTTACCAAACGTGAAAAAAATCATAGCTGTAGCTTCTGGAAAAGGTGGTGTAGGTAAAAGCACCATTTGCGCGAACATAGCGGCAGGATTGGCCGAACGAGGCTATAAAGTCGGTCTAGTTGATGCAGACATATACGGCCCTTCTATGCCTTTGATGTTCGATGTTTTTCATGAAAAACCAATGGTAAGTGGTGAAGGCTCTGACAATAAAATAGTTCCAGTTGAAAACTATGGGGTAAAAATCCTAAGTATAGGCTTCTTTGCAGAAGCGAATCAGGCCATCGTGTGGCGAGGACCTATGGCCAGTAAGGCACTTTCTCAAATGTTTACGGATGTACATTGGGGCGAACTGGATTTTATGCTCATCGATCTTCCTCCTGGAACGGGAGATATTCATCTGCAACTCGTGCAGCAAATTCCGCTTGATGGAGTTGTAATCGTAAGCACACCTCAGGCAGTAGCTTTAGCAGACGCTAGAAAAGGAATAGGCATGTTTAAGCTCGAAAACATTAAGATCAAAGTACTGGGCTTAGTCGAAAACATGAGCTGGTTCACCCCAGAAGAATTGCCAGGAAATCGCTACTACATTTTTGGAAAAGAGGGCGCAAAAAACCTTGCAATAGAGCTCCAAGTTCCTTTGCTTGGTCAGATCCCGCTGGTGCAAAGCATTCGAGAGGCAGGTGATGCAGGTCGTCCTGCAGTGCTTCAGAAAACTACCCCACAAGCCGTTGCGCTGAATGAAATGATAGACGCTATGTTAAGTCAATTGTAAATTGACCGCTACGCCCTACCTTTGAGCATGGAACAGAGTGTGCAAAACGAAGCGCTATTTTTAAAAGTTGTCGGAGCTTTAGATGAACTTCGGCCTTTCCTTCATGAAGATGGGGGCGATTTAGAAATTGTGGACATCACTGCCGATGGAGTATTACAAATCCAGTTTGTTGGCGCGTGCAGCTCATGTTCGATGAATAACATGACATTTAAGAATGGCGTAGAAGATGCCATCATGCGCCTTGTCCCTGAAATTCGATCGGTTGAACCCGTGAATTTTAGTTTAAGTAAATAAATTTCCAACTACCCAACCTTCTGATTTTTAGTTGCGTGTTAAGCCCCGAATAAGGAGTTCTTTTCATGTATTATGGTTGTAAGTCCAAGTAAAAACCTGGACGAAAATCTGCTAAAAGCAACGTGAGGCTATAAAATTGCGTACTTAGAGTCATGCAGATTAAACCCGAATTGCTGGCAAAGTGTCGAAAGAACGACCGGAAGTCGCACAATGAGCTTTATCGCCATTGTTTCGGATTTATGATGGGCATTTGTTTGCGATATGCTTCAAATCGAGAAGATGCAGAGTCTTTTCTCAATCAAGCGTTTCTAAAAATAATTAGCAATCTGGATAAGTATAAGGAAGAGATTCCGTTTGGCTCTTGGGTCAATCGAATCACAATCAACACCATCATCGATGAATTTCGAAAGGATAAGAATCGGAGAGAAACGATGACGAATGTCGATTTTCAAGAGTTTCGATCATCGAGTCATCCTGCAGATTTTAACGCTGCAAGCGAAGAGTTGGATGCAGAAGAATTACGAACCATGATACAGCAATTGCCGAATATGAGTAGAAAGGTGTTTAACCTCTACGCCATTGAAGGTTATTCGCATAAAGAAATTGGAGAGATGCTTGGAATAAGCGATGGAACGAGTAAATGGCACGTATCCTCTGCGAGAAAATCGCTACAAGACATGATTAAAGAGGCCATGAAAAGAATGATGGCCATTGGAATTTTTTAATGAGTGATATAAAAAACATAGACGAACTTTTTAAGGCTAAACTGACCGGTGCTGCCCCAGCTGCCTATTCCGAAGCTGCTTGGATGAGTGCAAATCAAATGCTGAATGGTCATTTCAGGGCGCTATTTCTTAAAAAACTAGTCTTGTGGTCATTACCTGTTTTACTCTCTATCGGAATTGGCTCGGCACTATATTTCCAGCAACTCGAGCAGGTAAACTTCGAATATGTACATCAACTCGGCATCGAAATGCGCCAAAGCAAAAAATCGGACGTTGAGTTTTATTCTACTGAGCAGGTAACTGAAAAACATTATTCGTCTCTCGCGGCATTCAAAGTAAGCCAAGCATTTGAAGCTAAACCAGCCGACACAAAAGCGACACGATCCAAGCAATATAATACGACCAAATCTTCAGGCGATGTGCCTCAAAACACTCCCGAGCTAGCTTCGGTTAACAACACAAAATCGAACAATTTATCTAAACAAGGCTCAAATCTTTCCGTTTCTGCGGACGATTCTGACTCACAAGGCCTGGCTGCTCATTCAAGCTCATCTAATCCAACAGAAGCTTTAAATCAGCAAGGTGCATCAACTCAGATGACAAGTACAGAAATGGCTCGGCTCCGATTGGGCAATTCCTTATCTAAGCTTTCTTTAGGCCGGCTGCCTTCGGTCCTTGACAATTATGCCTTTGGTCTTAGCGATAAGAATGATCAAGGTGCTCCTCTTGTTAACGAATTGAAGAAGTTGCAACTCATGGCTGAATTTGGCGTGTTGACCGGCCCCGGATTTCACGACCTCAACGGCAATCGAAAGGCATTAGGATTTGGTTTACACGGTCAATTGCTAGCTAAATACCACTTGGGTCAATCCGTTTATTTAGACCTCGCTGTTGGTGCGTTTAATCGCACTAGTCTAACAAAAAATGGGTCGTTTATTGGTCAGTCAAGCACACAAATTGATATCACCCCCTTGTCGCTCAATTACGCAAGTATCTTAGTCGGTGTTGGTTATCGTATTGGTGCCAGACATGCAATTGGTGGCGGCATGCAGTTTAACCCCCTCCTTTCTGTTTTGGCAAAAAAGGAAAAATCTGTCGCTGGAGAAACGGAGTCAACGGTAAGTTATATCAACGATAAAAATGGATTTTATGCTCTTGATGCCGCCTTTGTGATCAACTATCGAATTGCCGTTGCCGAACGGCTCGATGCCACCGCTGGCTTGCAGCTTGGATTTATGGATGCCACCGACAACAGCATTTTTAATTCTGGGGACATTAATGATTTTAATAGTCTGCTGAAGCTAGGCTTATCCTACAGACTTACGCAGCGTTAAAGCGAATGTCCTTAACCATGAGTTCCAAGTTTTTCTGACCTCTAAACTCATTTATTTCGAGCACATACACTAGGCTAAACGGTTTACCGGACTTCATCGTTTCCATGTGTTCGCCAAGTCCGAAGCCAATTCCACCCATCTTGATTTTTTCATTCCCTTGTTGGGAAACAAGGAATTTCAAATGAGAACCATCGCCCACACACTTGGATTTTCCGGTGTCGATCACGTTGTGCGTTACAAATACGGGGCGCATATTCTCTGGTCCAAAAGGAGCCATGCGATTCATCGAGTCATAAAACCGCGCATTGATTTGATCAAAATCAAGTTCGATATCAATTTCTAGGCTTGGTATAAGCTGTTCGGGTAATATTTTCTCGGCTACTGCCCGTTCGAATCGTTCTTTGAATGCCGCTAAGTTTTCCTTCGCCAAGGTCATTCCTGCGGCCGCTTGATGCCCGCCAAAATTTTCTAGCAAATCAGCGCAAGTCTCAATAGCCGCATGGACATCAAATCCGCGAACAGATCGCGCGGAACCAGAAACTTTACCATTGGATTCAGTTAAAATAATGGTGGGTCGGTAATACTGATCTTGCACCCTTGAAGCAACAATGCCTACCACACCTTTATGCCAATGTTCGGCAAAAAGCATAGTCGATTTCAAATTAGGATCTTCACCTTCAAGCATTTCTAGTGCTTCCTCCAACATATCTAGATCGACTTCCCTCCGTTCCATGTTATTTTCAACAACCCGAGCCGCGGGCTCTTCTGCCTTCTTTGTGGTTTGAGCTGTCAATAATTCAACCGCCAGTTGCCCGTGTTCCATGCGGCCAGCCGCGTTAATCCGAGGTCCGATTACAAAGACAAGGTCAGTAATCGTCAAGGGTCGCTTAAGCTGACCATCTTTATACAGCCCTCCATTCTCCAGCAACATAGCGAGTCCAGGTCGAAGAGATTGTTCCATGAGTCTTAATCCAAAGTGGCACAGTAGGCGGTTTTCACCAGTGATGGGAACAATATCGCAACCAGCTGCTATTGCCACCAAATCCAAAAACTGCCGAGGTTCTGATTCTTCCAACTTCCACGTTATCGTCAATGCATCGATCAACTTATAGCCAATTCCACAACCAGACAAGGATTTGTATGGATACGGACAGTCGCTTTGCAACGGATTTAAAATGGCCAGCGCAGCCGGAACTTCCGCCCCTGGCAAATGATGGTCACAAATTATGAAGTCAATACCTCGCTCATTGGCATATGCCACTTGATCAATCGCTTTTATTCCGCAGTCGAGGGCGATGATTAAAGAAACATCGTTGTCTTGAGCAAAATCAATCCCTTGAAAACTGATGCCATAACCTTCTCCGTATCGATCGGGGATGTAATACGAAACTCGGTCGTAGTGATTGGTGAGAAAGGTATAAACCAACGCGACAGAGGTGGTGCCATCTACATCATAATCACCGTAAACAAGTATGTTTTCTCCCGCCTCAACTGCTTGGGTTATTCGCTCTACGGCCTTGTCCATTCCTTTCATGAGAAAAGGATGGTGAAAGGAAGATATGCTTGGGTTAAAATAGTTTTTTGCGGCCTCAAAATCCTGTATTCCACGCTGTAAAAGCAGTTTCGCCAGCGGGTCGCTGGCGTTGATGGCAGAACGCAAGTTGGCCACTTCTTGGGCTGTAGGCTGTTGCCGCAAAATCCAACGTTTTTCTACCCTAGTCACGAACTAAAAATCCATTTGATCGATGCGCGATATAGTCTTACGCATAATTGTTTTATCCAAGGTTCCAAATGGATTGTATTCAAAAGCCTTGTAACTATTGATTTCTTCATATCCATCCAAGATTACGACACGACCTTTTCCGCGTTGTCCAGAATTGCTGGCAGCCTCCAAAATAAGTGCTGCGAACGGATGGCCCTCAGGAAAATGCTCCACATAAACGGGCGTTTGATACACCCGCACTTTTTTTCCTTTGACTTTTACTAAATACTCATGACGGGTCATTTCTACAACAAAACCCAGCGCCAATCGCTTATCCGTGCTGCTCAATGAATCAATGGTAACGCCCATCAGCTCCGCTACGGACAAGTATTTACTGTTTTGATTGGTCACCGTTCGCTCGTCCTTGAGTTTCACGATTTGATGCGCAGGATTGAGGTCAGCAACAAAAAACTCTTTGAGCTCAAATTTTCGCTTCGAAGCTGTATCGAAAAAATTGACAAACTGTTGCTCTAGCAGACTACTGGCCATCAATTCATTTGCTGAGAGTAAAGGCGTTGTTGGCGCCTCTACAATCAATTCTCCCGTTTCTGGGTCAACAGCCGATGGCTCATCTAATGCAGCCTGAATTTTCGCCAAGTTCTCAAGGCTCTCGTTGATGTTTTTAGAAAGCTCGTTTAAGTTAGCAAGGGCCTTTTTTGTTTCTGGACTCGCCTCCTCTGGTATTTCTTCTATTTCAATCGGCTCAATAATCGCTAATTCCTCCTTTGCTGGTTCTACTGGTTTTGCCGGCTCGACTGGTTCTATTGGCTTTTGAATAACTTCTGGTTCCCTGGCCACAACTTTAGGTTCTGTTTTGGCTGGAGTTATGGGTGCTGGCTCGACAACCTTGACTGCTTCGGGGTTTGGTACTGCGGGTTTCGCCACAGGGGCAGGCTTTTCAACTTTAGGTGGGGCAGTAACAGCTGGCTTAACCTCAGGCTGTTTAGCAGGTATTGAAGCTGTGTTTTTAACTGGAGGAGCAGTCGGTACGACAGCGCCTCCCTTTTTACTTTTATTCAATAGCGAAATGGCTTCTTCCATCGGTGTAAGCTGCACAACTACCTCTTTTATTGGCTCAGGTTCTGGTTCAATATCTTCAGATTTAAGATAAACGGGCTGTGCCTTGGGGATTGACACTTGCGTGGCATCCTTGCTCATCGCCTCTGCCGATTCATCGGTATATGGAATCTTGATTTTCGTTCCCGTTGCTGGCGGATTGCTTAGCCCTGGATTGTTCTTTTCAATGGATGAGACATCTGAAAAATAGGCTGCGGCAATGGCGCTCAGGCTTTGCCCTTCTAAAACCGTATGTTGGTAGAATACATCTCCACCAATAACCTTAATGGCAGAATTAACATTGGTTATTTGCGCCTGTCCCACTTGAATGCCAAAGCACAGGACGAAAATTAATTTGAAATAAACCAGCTTTCCGTGCATGGGCCGAATTTATAGCAAAATGGCTTTAATTCACCTGTTTAACTCGAAAGCTTCTGATTCACCACATCTGTCTGTATCCGAATAGACGCCTTGTGGATTTCGTTCCATACCGCATGAATCAAATCTGCATCAATTTCATTGGCCTGTGCAAAATTCATTCGGTCTTTTATGATCTGCCTCCATCGTTCTAACTGAAAAACGGTAACGCCATGATCGGCTTTATAGGCCCCGATTTGCTCCACGACTTGCTGCCTACGCTTGAGGTTTTCCATCAGGTTGTGGTCCAATTCATCGATTAATTTTCGCAGCTGCTCCAATTGATTGATGGCGATGCTGTCTTCAAAATGCAGCTGACGTTCTTGCAGCGAATCGAGGAAGGCTTCAAACTGATCGAGCACAATCTGCTGCTTTGGATCGCTGAGCGCCTTGTCTGGATCGGGATGTGTTTCTATCATCAGTCCGTCAAAACCTAAATCAAGTGCCTTCTGCGCTATTTCTTTCAATAAATATCGTTTACCCGCTATGTGGCTCGGGTCAACGAGAATTTCTAATTGCGGAAACTTGGTTTTTAATTCAATTGGAATTTCCCAATTCGGGCTGTTGCGATAGACGGATTCTTGGTAGGTGCTGAAACCTCTGTGTACGGCAACCAACTTGTGGATGCCTGCCGCATATAACCTCTCCAAGGCTCCTATCCACAATTGCAAATCAGGATTGAGTGGGTTTTTTACGAAAACGGGGATGTCGCGTCCCTTAAGTTCGTTAGCAATCTCTTGCACAGAAAATGGATTGACCGTTGTGCGAGCACCAATCCATAAGTGGCGAATTCCAGCATCAAGAGCCGCTCGAACGTGTTCCGCATTGGCGACTTCAATTACGAAGGGAATACCGTAAGCCTCCTCCGCTTTGATTAACCAAGGAAGGGCCTTTTTACCCATTCCTTCGAATGAATTTGGTCTGGTTCGAGGCTTCCAAACGCCAGCTCGAAGCAATTGCACCCGACCCGATGCGGCAAGTTTTTCGGCCACATCCATGATCTGTCCTTCACTTTCTGCGCTGCAAGGTCCCGCAATGATTAGTGGGGAAGTCGGATGTGGAAGCCAATGTTTGGTTGGAATGGTTTGCATAGAAATAGAAACAAGCAAACGAAGGTATAGTTTGACGGGCTTTTAAATCTTCACTTGAAGCGTAAAGAAGAACATTCTGCGCTGGGCTGGAATAATGCCTGGGCCTGGATATCCGGTGGCCCTTCTGGTGAAATAGATTTTATCCGTCAAGTTATTGACGCTCGCCTCTAGAGTAAATCGATCCCAAGTGTAATTCGTACTTAAATCCATGACGGTATAACTTGGAATGACTCCAACCGTTGCATCTGGATAAAATGCTGCGTTTGAAGCATCGGTAAACTGATCGCTTACATGATTCAGTTGCCAACCCGCTCCAAACCCCTTCACCTTTATGGAGACGCCCGTTTTATAGTTTATCAACGGGACGTTTTCAACTCGATTGTTGGCAAACACCTTTTCATTCGATGCCAAATAGCGCGCATCGACCAACGCAATGTTGTTGAACCAATTCAGCTTCCACGTTTTTTCGCTTCCCATCAATTTCAACAAATCCAGTTCTTCAAACAACTCTATACCTACAAATCGCGCATCCGCGATATTGGTGCGAACGAGCTTCGTTGTAGTGCCATCAATGGCTTTTTGAACCTGACCGATTCGATTGTTATACATCATGACGAAAATGCTGGCATCAACCGTTAAGGCGTTTCTCAAGAGTTTTCCTCTAAAGCCAAGATCGGTGGTGAAGCCATGCTCATCGCTGAGGGTAGAATCGACCAATAGATTGTCGTTTACTACCCGAACATCGGAAAAGTTTATGGCGCGGTAATTCTGTGAAACGTTGGAATAGATTTCAAGGTCTTCAAAACAGCGATAGGTGGTACCTAAGCCAAAAAGCAACATGTTTCGCGGATTGACATCGCTGGAAGTGATGCGTTGACTGCTCAACACCTCATTCGTCAAAGGATGGCGATTTTCACTCAAATAATAGCCTGAGTTTTCGGTTCGAATGTACTCGTAACGCACGCCTGGCGTGACATACCAACATCCGCTTATGGGGATGAGCGCTTCACTGAAAACCGAAACATTTTGGGATGGAAAGGCGAAATCTGAACCTTCTAGCGCACTCGGGTTTTGAAATTCGAATTCGGGTCCAGCAAAACCCTGAGCATGTCCTTGACGGCTTCGCGTATTACCTTGATACAAACGCGTTCCAAGCAATATTGCCCCTGGATTTGACCGAATATTGAAGCGCTGAATCAACCGTGTTTCGTTACCCACATTTAAGTATTGACCCAAAATCAAATCGCGGCTTCCCATCGTATCGACCCGATTGATATTGCCTAAAAACCCAAGGGCAGCTCGCTCGGCCTTCACACCAAATGTTTTACTGTTGATGGTGAGGTTTTCGGTCAGTTTTCCATTTATGGTGACGTCTGCAACATTCCAATTCACATTAAACCAGTTTCGGGTTCGAACGCTTTGACTTGGGTCGATTTCAAACATGCGATCAGACAAACCTCCGGGTTGTTTCGCTATATAGAAATAATGCGAATACGCTAGATCAATGGACCATTTTTCTCCCAGTTTTCTCCCAACTTGAGCATAGCCAGCCTTGGCATTAAAAAAACTATTTGGCCTCCAGCCACTGCCTTGCTTATGCTGATAATAGCCATAGTAATTCCATTTCCCGACCGTTCCGCCAACGCTGTTGAATGAACTAAAAAAGCCATAACTCCCAGTGGTTTGTCGGCTCACGACTTCAATCGGTTTATCGGCAGGGCCGCGTTTCATTTTGAAATTGAGTAAGCCTCCAAACTGCGTCCCATATTGCAAGGATGCGGCTCCACGCACAATTTCTATTTGATCCACCGCCTCTATGGTCGGTGTGTAATAACTTTCAGGATAACCCAAGGCATCGGCAGCAATGTCGTAGCCATCTTGACGCGTATTAAAATTTGTTGTTCGTTTTGGATCGAGCCCGCGAACTCCGACACCCATTTGCAATCCACCGGCATCGGTTTCCTGCACATTCACCCCGGGCACTTTGGCAAAAACCTGTCGTCCATTGTTCGTTGCGCGATTGATGGACATCTCCTCCGGAACAATGATTTCATTCTTTTTGGCCGCGTAAAGTCCATCGACTTCAATGTATTTCAAATAGCTCACTCCCGTTCCTGTTTTCTTAGAGTCTTCTACCTTGACAGCTTCAAGTTGCTGATGCAATTGCTTCAAGACAACGGTTAGGATTTCCGCGTCAAACGTGCTGACCGTTAGGGTTTTTGACTCATATCCTTCTATAAATACGGTGACGATGTGTTCGCCATCTGAAAGATCGAACATGTGAATCAATCCGTTTTCATCCGATTCAAACGAACGATCGGTTTGATCAACAAATGCAACGGCTTTGCTCGCTTCGTGCGGTATTCCAAGCACAAGCAGGCGAATTTCACCCGCATTAACCAACGGGGTCAATAGCACAAACAGCAATATCGTCAACCAAACCCTCACGACTTATGTGCTAGTATCCATGGTTTTGCTTTCCAGCCATCAATTTGCTCTGCTAGGTTGACCTTCGAATCGATGAACAAACGACTGCTTTGTCCATTCATAGTCACATAAACCGAAGCGTAAACCCCTTCCGCGCTTATTCCTTCTGATTGATAATAGGCCTTTAAAAAATGAGCATATTGGATCATTAAATCTGGCTGAGTGCTCATCATTTTCTCTTGAACTGGGGTCAAGAAATCAGCATTCCTAACTTCCATCGTGCGGCCATCCTTGTCTTCAATTTTAAATTGGGCGTATCCCGCTTTTTCCATAAGCATGACCCGCCATCCAAACCGATAACCCTGCTCATGCCAAAACATATTGCCTTCATAAAGCAGGTGGCGAAAAGGGAAGGTAAGTTGGAAAAGCATAAAGGCAGCGACTGGTAGGTGAACCCATTTGAAACCGTTCAAGGCTGAAGTTTCATCTAGAGTTGAAGTTTTGTTCAGGCCTACAAATGGTCGCTGAAGCCAGCTATGAAAATCCGCTGAAAAGAAAATGAGCGTAGCGCCCATCATAATGAAGGGGAACATTCCGATTTGGAACAAACTCCAAGTCAGCAAATGAAAAACAACAACAGCAGCGTAGGCCATCCAGCGAGTGCGGCCAAACAGCAAGAAAAAAGGAATGGTCAAGTCATAAATGGCACCTGCCCAACTGAAGGCATAGGCGGTGGCTTTATACTGAAACAAGGAGCCAACGAAGGGAAGTTGATCCTGGGCCGGCAACCAAATGGCCAAGGGCATGGCTTCGAACAGCCAGTCGGCATTTAACTTGGCAATGCCCGCAAACACATAAACCAAGGCAAGTTGAAACTTAAGGATGTTGATGGAAAGGGCATTGACCTTTAAGGTCTTTATCGTTTTACCGCGCCAAACGTCAACAGATAAACTCTTGTGTGCGGGCAAGAAAATCATGATTAATGCAACCAAACTCACGAAGTAGTAATGGTTCAAATAATAGCTCACATCGATCAGTTCGATGTAGGTAAATGCAAGAAAAAAAGCAACTGCCGACCAACGATAGAAAGCCCCGAGCGCAATGCCCAACGCACTGAAGGCTAAAAGGGCGAACAGCGCGTAATAGCCCCAAGCTGAAGGTTCGGGTAGCCAAGCAAAACCAAAATATTTGAAGTGTAAAATGGGTTGAATGAACTGTATTTCTATCCAGCCATTGAGCCAAAAACGAAGGATGCTGACAAACATGATGGCACCAAAAAATACGCGAAAAGTGACCAACGGAGCGATGGACACTTTAGCTAGGGTGATCTGTTTGAACCAGCGACTAATCTCCATCGTTGTCTTGATAGGTTATCTGCACACCCAGTTGTGAAGGCAAGTCCGTCTTCAGCAGCACGACCAATTGCTCGATGGCGTGATAAGTCGGTTCTAAGGACGAAGGATTGCTTTCGATAGCCGTCCGCAAGGAGCTAACATTGGCCAATTCGGTTTCAATTTTTTCAAATCCATCGATGATGGCCTCGCTTAACTTTTGTCCGTTGTATTGCGCGTCTATAGCGTCTAAATAATCATCCAAGCCGAGTCCGGTTCCTCCCGTGAAGGCCGATTTTATTCCCGATAAATTGGCTAGAGCCATTGTCTTTGAATCGTCTGAATAATAGGCCTCGAGCTTCGCCACTTGAGTAACACCCAAGGTTTTTTTGCCTAAGGGAATTCCAATGCGCGCATTTTTAAATAACTCAAATTCAAAATTGATTTCGTTGACCAAAACACTTATCGGGCTGCCAACGCTCGAAGCTGTGTTGGTTTTAAATTCGGTCAAATAATCATTCCAATCCTCTGAAACGACATTTGCACCATTAAACATGATTTGAATGTTATCGTCCAAATAACGGAGGCTGAAATTGGCAGCAGAAGAAAGATCAGCTGCGGTTTCCGCGCTGTTGCCTCGACCAAAAAGCAGATAGTCTATCGCAGGAAATCCTCGGGCATCGCTGTTAGCGGCTGCACCTAAGTCATAGCTTCCCGAGGCTAAATTCGCTTCCATTTGCGCGGTGTCCGTTGGGAAGGTATTCATCAACAAACGCAGATTTTGATCGGCTGCAGGTCCGAGTTCAAACACCGAACAAGCCTGCCAAGCCTCATAAGCCGCGAGGAATTTTTCGCGAAGGTTGAGGAAATTTTCTTCCGACTTTTCTACATCAAATCCTACATAGGCCGTCCGTAGCGCTTCTGTTTTTGCCTTCCAATCTGCATAAGCCGGTTGGATAACGCTTCCTCCAATTTGGAGCAACATGGCTTCCTTGTCGAAGGTTTCGGGTTCGGGACCTACGGGTCGCTCTTTACAGGAAACCATCGCCAACACTGCCGTAATAAGAAAGAAAGAAAAGACCCTGCACAACTTCATTACAGCAGCGTTTTTGCTCCGTTCATGTCGTAAATTTCAGCCAGTTTATCCCGCGCAGCCTGTAATCCTTCAAGGGTTACCTCATAAAAATTGGTGCCGATATCGGCTTTAATGGCGTTGATTTCATTCAAGGAAATGGAGCGGTCAACGTTGTAAAACAAGCAATTGACCATAGCATAAGCTTCAGAAAGGGTATGATTTCGGGTGTAGTCATCGCTCATATTGGCGATCGATTCGTTGATGTAATGCACAGCCGAGCCTGCAATGACGCGCTCCCATTCCATTTTTACCGTCTCCATCGCTTCATCGCGCACATCGTAACGCTGCACCTTTATGGCCTGTCGGCCTTTTCGGAAAGCCAAGCCCATCGAAGTGTTGGTGGCTAAATACGGATCTCTTCGGTTGCAATATTTCGCCCAATAGCGCGCCTTTTCCACTTCATTCGGAAAACTGTCTGACGCCCCAAAATAACCGTAAGCTTCGTCCCAATGGTGTTCCATTGCCGTGCCTTCGCCAGCAATGATTTCTTCGTTGTCCACTTCCATGCCTTCGTCTGTCAAGTAAACGGAAGTAGCCCGATAATAGAACACGGCTCCCATGATGGTTTTTTCTATCATTTCCGCATATTCCCAGCCGTTTTCATCAAACATCCGGTAGTTTTCTCCTGTTGATGACGACACCCTTCCTGCTTGCCCGTTCCATGCCGATTGATCGGTAAAACTGACATCGCTCACCGCCTGAAAATAGCCTTCGACTATAGATTGGTCCAATTCAAAACACTGATCTTTTAATTGCTTTACCGAACTAAAAGTGAAGTTTCCATTGGCATTCCCATTGGTGTTTTCAAACATGGCTTGCATGACATCAACGTCTAAGGCCACGCCTTTTTGATTGCCTGTTTCGATGTATGTCATCATTTCATCGAGTTGATTCAATCGCGTGCGCTGACCATCGTAGTTCACATTGTCAAATACATACAAATCGGGTGCAACAACAGGAATAATGGGTGTATCGAATTCGGTTTGTTCATCACAACTTGAGAAGCAAACAACGCTCATCAAAGCAACTACGGGTAAAAGTCTGTTCATTCGGTTTAAGTGTTATTTTTATTTAGACTCATTTTAAATAAGAGTGCAAACATAACTGCAACACCAAGGCCATCCAATACCCTAAAAAGGGTAATTTGTCATAATGCCCCCCTGATTCTAGTCATAAAAAAAGCCCCTCCAAAAAATGAAGAGGCCTGCTGATTTTGGGATCGAGCAGTTATTCGATGGTTACGGTTTTTGAAGCTACGGCCTCGTTTACCATGTATAGTTTCTTTCCAGATGCTTCGCCTGAATGGATGTTGAAAGCAGCAATTTGAATGATGGCATTTCCTTTTCCAAGTGATGACATTTCAGAGGCGGAAATGCTTGCAGATGTTGTTCCCGCTCCCATTCGCTTCAATACAGTGGCGTCTGGACCATAAATCGAAAAGTAGATGGAATCGGCATTATCAATGGCGCCCACATGAGAAATCGTGTAGCTAGCACTGCCATCAATGACATCGTCCGACTCATCAATTTCTTTGGCAGTCGGGAAAGGGTTTGCGTTTGTAAGATCAGTACCTGTAATGGCATCGAAGCCATTTCCACCCGTTATCGTCCAATCGATTCCGTTGTCGTCAAACCCATTTGAAGGCTGTGTAGTTTCCACCCAATTATAGGTTTTGCTTTCTGTTAGATAATCCAAGGTTTCCGAATCCGACCCTTGATGCCAAGCCACATCACCCACATTAACAAAGGTTCCTGCATCTTGAAACCAAGCTACAGCTGTGCCAATGGCAATGGTAATACTGAATCCACCTGTGTTTTGAACGGTATTGGTGTTGATGGCATAAAAAGCTCCATCGGCATCTCCGAAGGTTAACGCGGGATTGGACGAAGTGGCCGCTGCTCCTTCCACTGTAACGGTCTCCGATTTGGTGTCGTTGCCGTTGGTATTGGTTACGGTTAAACTGACGCTATAGTCGCCTCCTGCTGCATAGGTATGCGTTGGGTTCTCTTCTGTTGATGTTTCTCCATCGCCAAAAGACCAAGAATAGGCATCTACATCGCCTTCGCCCGTAAAGGTGAAAGCCACTTCGAGTTCTGTTGCGGTGTGTGTGAAGTCTGCCGTTGGTGCTTTTTTACACGATGACAGCATAATGATTGGCAATCCGAGCATTAAGATGCCGCTCATTCTAGGTATTGAATTTTTCATGGTTGTTGGTTTTAGCATTTGTAGCCAAAGGTCAACCAGCGGAATACTCCATTCAATAAGTAGAATACCCTATTTTATTGGGTTACCTGCCGTATTTACTCGCCTTTTTTCAAAATGCCAAGCTTTTCGCCCATGGTAAAAGCGAAGTCTTTCATGTCTTTGCTGATCTGTTCATCGCCCGTTGCGCGCTTGTATGTATCGCTCATGCTCAGGATCATTTGATGAAAGAAAATGTGCATATCATCTATCATCATGTCCTTTGTCCAGAGGTCGATGCGCAAGGTGTTTTTATCCTTTTTGTCCCAAATGGTCAAAAATGCTGCATCGCACTCGCCTTGTTCGGCATTGTCGCTGGCTTGCCAAACGATTTGTTCTGGAACTTGATTTTCGTCTAAGGCGATATGGAAGGTGATGGATGTTTGCTTTTCTGACATGACTATGGTTTGTAGTTGCTTTTGTTTAAAATGAGTTGCGCATCGGTTTGCATCAAGGCTTGCAAATCCACTTGGTCTAGCTTGTCCATGTAGGCGCGCACCATCTGCCAACCAATAAAATGTCCCATCCGCGAGGGCGACTCTTTGACCAAATCGACCGTAAATGGGCCGTCATTGGTGAATTTGCCTTTCAGCGCGGGGTTGGTATTGAATAAAAGTTCGTTGTCCACAAAATGGGCCCACACCATGCGTTCGTGTTCGTGCGCCCAAAGCATTTCAGTTGCCGAATAACCGATTTTGATGGAATCTTCCACATTGGGTAAAAGCGCATCGAGGCAATAGAGCACTTTGCCTTGTTCAATGATGTCTTGTAAGAGCGTGGTTTGATCGGCTTCAGTCATAAACTCGGTTTCCAACCAACCCTTCATCATCCAAGGCACCAAATGCTGGGGCGTCATGCGATTGCGCTGATAAACCGGCCACTGCAGATAATCGTAAAACTTACACTTCGACCCCAAAAACAACTCAAGGCAAATGCCCACTCCATCTTCTGTCAAGATAAATGGTGTGTTGAATCCACCCACGCAACTAAAAAACTGCGGCACCTGGGCATTTGGAAAATAGTAGATGTAGTGTTTCCAAGCTTGTTCGGTTTCGTAGGAAACGTCATCCAAATTCGGATAAACGGCTTCCACTTCTTGAAAAACCTCGCTAAAGTCAGGATGTGTCACAAAAGAGCGAATAGAGGCAAACAAGTTGCTATCGTCAACTGATCCCATTTGAAGCACATCTTCAATGTAGTGTTGATACAACGGTCCGTATTGTTGGATGTAAACCGGGTGCTTCGATCGAAAACTAACTGGAGTCATTGCCTTCCAGCTTTCATCTAGGCGCTCTATGTTTACCTCTACATCGATGCCTGAAACATCCACATCGAGCCTGTTTTCGCTGCATCCAGCAAGAATTGTTAAGAAATAAAGTAAACAAATGGCTGTTTGAACTGTCCTCTTCATGCGCATCGTTGCAAGCCTATGGCTGTGTAATTTTGCGGCAAATGTAACAGCGCTATTATGAATAAGATGCGAAGCGGATTTGTTTTACTCCTTTCACTTGCCACTAGCTTTTCGGTTATGGCGCAGAGCGACATGGACGAACGAAAGATTCGATTTGGCCTATTTGCCAGTCCAAATTTTGGCTGGTTAAAACCCAACATTCCTGAGTTTGAAAAAGATGGCTTGCAGCCTCGCATGGGCTTTGGTTATGGCGCCATGATGGATTATAAATTCAGTGCCAGTCCAAATTATTTGTTGTCCACTGGCTTTAATGTCACCACCAACGGTGGGGGAATGATAGAACCTTGGGAAACCGTCATTACAGAAACCGACACTTCTTATCGATTCTTGGGCACAAACGATCGCACCTACCGCATGCAATATGTCAATGTGCCCATTTTGCTCAAAATGCGAACGGGCGATGTTGGCTACCTGAGTTATTTCGGAGCCATTGGTGTCGACCTCGGGTTTAGAACGCGATCTCGTATCAACAATACATACACTTGGTTGGGCACCAGCCAATTGCAACCCGAAGACGAAGAAGACCTCGACTTTAGTGCCAACACCAATTTTATGCGCATGGCGCTAAACTTAACCTTAGGCGCAGAGTATAACCTTACGGGAAACACCAATTTATACCTTGGCGCAGGTTTTCATAACGGCTTCACCAACCTGTTCAATGGCGGTGTGGCCAATCGCATTCTAGACCCCGCCCCAGACGGTACTCCGGCACTTAGCGTATTGAATCAAGTGATCCCAACGCAACAGAAAAAAGCGAGTACGTATTATGTTTCACTGGACGTTGGTGTATTTTTCTAGATGAACGAAACGGGCATTATTGAATACATCGTTAACTGGCTTTCAACCTATAGCCAATCATCCAACACCAAGGGTTTTGTTATTGGTATTTCGGGTGGCATTGACTCGGCTGTGACGTCAACCTTGGCGGCCAAAACCGGACTTCCACTACTTTGTGTTGAAATGCCCATTCATCAAGATGCCAAGCAAGTGACCCGCGC
>Ga0115566_10000846_pt1 | contig 26508 bp, 18 predicted proteins | sample COGITO_mtgs_1204_3_FD_87173 | JGI IMG/M metagenome (GOLD analysis project Ga0115566, IMG submission 87173) | Pelagic marine microbial communities from North Sea - COGITO_mtgs_120405 | ecosystem: Environmental > Aquatic > Marine > Epipelagic | place: Germany:Helgoland, sampling site Kabeltonne...
AGCTCCGGTTGTGGTGGGTACGATGCTTTGTGCTGCTGTTCGTCCTCTTCTCCAGTCTTTATGAGGCGCGTCATGCAAGCGTTGATCGCTTGTATAAGAGTGAACAGTTGTGATATAAGCTTGTTCGATGGCCCAATTTTCTTGTAATATTTTCACTAGAGGAGCCGCGCTATTCGTGGTGCACGATGCATTTGAAATTATTTTTTCCGAACCATCTAGCAAATGATCGTTTACACCTAAAACAATGGTTTTTGTATCTGTATCCATGGCTGGGGCTGAGATGATGACCTTTTTAGCGCCAGCTTGTATGTGTTTTTCAGCATCGCTTGTCTTTCGGAAGAAACCTGAGCTTTCGATAACCACATCGATTCCGAAATCATACCATGGTAACGTTGCCGGATCCTTTTGATTATAAACTTGAACGACTTTATCATTGATAAAGAAGCACTTATCTCCTTCTTCAATTTGCCCTGGAAACCGACCATGAATAGAATCATACTTGAGTAGGTGCGTAAGCGTGGCAGCATCTGCCAAATCGTTTACAGCGCAAATCCTAATATTAGGGTGCTGCTGCAACACCCTAGTTAAGGTTCTACCTATTCGACCGAATCCATTTATTGCAATTCTAATTTCACTCAAGGCTAAAAAATTTGAGTGTAAAGGTAGCATCGTTAATTCATCTCATTGTTTGATCTGAATCATAATTAAAATGGTTATCTTAAAATAAGTGCTCGCCCAGTTTTGGAATCATCTCCCATTGTAAGTTTAATTATGTAAAAACCAGATCTTATGTTGGAAACGTTGAATTCAATAGTATTCGTTCCCTCAGTAACATGTTGTGATCGATTCATAACTTGTTGACCATTCGCATCAAACAGAATGAAGTCGCTATTTCCGGCAATTGTTGATTCAAATTCAATTTTTCCGACATCCTTCAATGGATTCGGGTAAATCTTAAGATCAGATAAACTAGCAGTTTCGTATAGATTTGGGACGACTTCAGAAATCCCAACAAGTGAGGTAGATTCTAAAATGCCTCTTCCGTGTGTGCCAACATATATTGTTCCCGTGTTCTTGGCATCAGTCCATCCCAAATGTTGTTGGCGAATGTCATAAACCGGAACATAGCTGAGCTGGTCATTTTCGTCACTCCAAGTTAAAGAGCCTCCATCGATATCTGAACACGCCCAAATGCCAAATTCAGTCCCAACTAAAACAAGCGAAGGGTTATTAAAGTCAAATTCCGCATCGTAAATGGGCATAGGTGGTAAGTCACCATGAATGTTTTCAAAATCGATATTAAAACTCAAAGCATTTGACGTGAACTGGATGCGATCGGGTGCGTTATATCCGCCTCTCGTCACCACCATTCTGTTGTTATTGTTGGGATCAATAGCTATACCTGTGATTCCGCCAAATCCGAAATTGCTAATCTGCTCGATGATTAATTAGCTCAAATCTTCTTCGCTGTAAAGCTGGTCTAAATTCATAATTCGATATAATTTTCCTTCAGCTGTGCCTGCAAAAAGAGTAGCTCCATCTGAACTATAAGCAAATGTGCTGACCGTCCCATTTATTCCAGGAATAGAAATGCGATCATGTACGCGTTGGCTGTTTAAAACATTGCGATAGATGGAAATTCCAGTGTGAGTATTGGTTGCAAGCAAAGACTGTACGGGATCTTGAATTTTGATCTGATCACCAGGCTTTAGGTCTGATTCGAGACGGTGTTCAATAAGGTAGGACTTTTTACTTGTGTTTAAGTTTTCACTGGCCACTAAAATGATGCTATTTGATTTGTATTCAACCTCGTAGCTCACAAAAACATTGGCATTTTCAGTTGGAGCTTGATCAAAAGCGACATTCAACTTGAACCGAGCATCATTTCCCAATTCGAACGATCCCGTACCATTGCTGATTAAGGTTTTGATATCCGAACTCATCGTTAAAACTTGACTGCCACTTCTTACCTTGATCGTTGATGGAATGATAATGGCCGAAGTCTGCAGAAGCTGAATCTCCTCGTTAAACGTCCTAATAATTCCGTTGCCTGTCGCAATAGCAGTCTCTATTGGCTCCATTGAGAATACAATAGAATCCTGACTGCGTGTGTCATGAATCGATTCCCAAAGGCTAATAACGGTCGCAAATGGGTTATTGACATCGTCATCGTTGTTAATCATTATGAATGGCGCATCTTTTTCTCCACGAGCAATGTTTCCATATTGAGATGAAACAAAATAGAGATCAGCGTATTGGCTCATTTCACAATCAAACCCATCTCCGCCAAAAAGCGAAATGCCAACATTAGGATCGTTTGCATTATCACTAAAAAGAGCTAACGTGCCGTTATCCTGCGACCCGCCAATTACAGTTCCTATATCGTTGCCGTGGGCAATTCCATAGAATTGGGTCGAGGTGTAGCCTTTATTTAATCCTTGCCATGTATTTCCATTATTCGTAGAAATGGAAACGCCACCGTCCGTTGTCACATAAAGACGCTTGTTATCATTAGGGCTATAATAGATGTAATGTTTATCGGCATGCACGTAGTTTGGCAACACATCGCGATAGGGCGCGGTGCCCGCTTCAGTTGAAATTCTGGTTAAGTTACCGTCAAAACGCCACAATTGAATACCTCCTATAAAGACATTGAAAGGGTCGTTTGGGTCTACAGCTAGGGCCGCGTTATATTTTCCTTGGCAATGGTTTGAACTACACATTGGTCTAAATTGTGAATGAGCGCTTACAAGTTTAACCCAGCTTTCACCTTGGTTTGTTGACTTGTAAAGAGAGTGGAAGGCATTGCTCTTTACATTGAGTGCGTAAATAAACATTCCGTTAGCAGATGCCGCTAAGCAGGTGCGATCCATGCCGGTTGGCAAATCCTTGGACAAGTTCAACAATTCAAATACGAGATTAGACGCATGGCCTTTGAATATTCTTCCATCCTCAAATGAGACAAAGACATGATCATCGGGTGTTACAATTACATCCGAAGCAGGTACGAGATTTGAACCACCAATTGATTCAATCGGGTTTTCCCATGTTTTCCCAAGATCGGATGAAACTCTAAGGCCTTGATCGGTTGCGGCAAATAATTGTCCATCACTTGAAGTGCGAATTCGATTCACGGCTATCCAAGGACTTGCCGTTTTTGAGTATCGATTGGATGGGGTTGTGGACGTTAAATGACTAAAAGTTACGCCTTCATCGTCAGAGTAATAGATACCAAACCCTGGCCACGAAACATCGAAATTGTCAAAACTTGATCCTGTACCAATGTATATGCGTCCAGAAACAGTGTCTTGATGGATTGCCGAAATAATGCTCGAACTGCTGTCTAAATTTTGGAATTGAATATGCGGTTCCCAATTGGCTCCTGCATCGTAGCTGATAAAAAGGCCACCAGAAATGCTCCCAACAAGTAGGAGGTTTGGTTTTTTGTATAGCTCTAAGATTGCGCGTGTTCTTCCTCCAACATTGTCAGGTCCACGTTGAGAAAACTGAAGGCCCAATTTGGTGGCCCGGCTGGCACGATGGGCTAATCCACCGTAAACATCTGCCCGGGCATTTAGCATGATTTCACCTGTGTTTGCATCGACTTGCGCCCATCGGTTAAAATAAGCATGAGATTGGTTAGGCGCAGACTTTCGCACTGTGTATTTTGGGTCTGAATTCGTCTGAACGTAGGCCAACGAAAGGGCGCCAATTAATAGGGAAGTGCTAATTACGTATGATGATTTCATGACTTTGATGTTTAGTTTCATGAAAGCTAGCTAGGCCCAAATCATATTACAACCGAGATTGAGATAACGGTTGGTTTGGATGAGGCAAAAAAAAGCCCCCTTCCAATTAAATCCTGGAAGGGGGCTCTGTATTTTAATCAAATATTGTTCTATCTCAATACCATGATTTTAGCCACCTGACGGCTTTCGCCAGCCTCGACACTCACATAATAGTTACCAGATCGAAGCATCAAAGTATTTAGTTTGATCGTGTTCTTGCCAGAAGCAACGCGCTCTTGCCAAGATTGTATCTGGCGTCCGTTGATGTCGAATAAAGTCACATTGACATTGCCATTATAAGCTGACGTTAGCTCAAGACTTCCATTATCCTTCATAGGGTTTGGATAAACTTTTAATCCAGTCAATGCTTCTTTTTGCGTTGGTAAAGGATCAACATCTTTAATTCCAACTAGGGAACTAGACTTCCACATTCCTCTACCATATGTGCCTATGAAATACATTCCTGTATTTTTTGCTTGTTCCCAAGGAAGCGATTGCTGACGAACATCATAAACAGGAACATAGCTAAACTGATCGTTTTCATCAGACCAAGTTGGCGCAATGTCCGTAGCGTTAGCTGTAGCCCAAAGTCCAAACTCTGTTCCGACAAGAATAATGTTTGGATCATTTCGGTCAATTTCTGCAGAGTAAATGGGCATTCCGGGTAGATTTCCATGAATATTCATGAATGTTCCTCCACTCAGTGCGTTTGTCGAAATTTTGATCCGATCTGAAAGGCCGTAGGCTCCGGCTGTAACCACAACTCGCTCAGGATTGTTCGGATCAACTGCAACGCTTGTAATTCCGCCAGCTCCCACAGAAGCGCTGCTCAAATTGGAAACGGTAATTTGATTTAAGTCTGCAGCGGTATAGAGGTTTTTTAATCCAGACACGCGATACAACGAACCGTTTTGAGTCCCAACAAAAAGGTGGTCTCCATCAGGCGTGAAATCTAAAGCAGAAACTTGACCACTTACACCAGGAATATCAATTGGAACTGGATTTTCTGTAAAGTTCAACACATTACGATAAATTCTGATCCCACCAGTTGATGTTGAGCCTCCTGTATTTGCTAAAATAGATTGAACTGGATCTTGCACTAAAATTGCGTCTCCAGGATTCAAACTATTCTCCAATCGATGCTCAAATTGATAGCTTGTTAAACCGCTATTTAAGTTATTGCTTTCAAGAATCAAGACTGAGTTGGCCGCATATCGTTGTTCGAAGCTTACAAAGATGTTTGAGTTTTCAGAAGGTGCAGTCGCAAAAGTCACATTTACATCAAACGAACCGTCCGCATTATATGTAATTGTTCCTTCTGAACCATTCGTACTCGTAAAGTTGGTTGAGTCTGTCGCTGAAGTTGTAAGCATTTGAGATCCCGAAAAAACCTTTATAGATGGGCCTATTACGATTGCCGCAGGCTGAACAGGATCAACGTTGGCAGAATATGATCGGACAATACCATTACTTACATCGATTGCTATTTGCGATCCTTCAACGCTGAAGTACACAGAATCACGACTTGATGGATCATTGATGCTTTCCCACAATCGAACTCGAGTAACAAATGGCCCACCGCTTCCGCTGATCGAACCTACAGGGAAACTTGAACCATTTCGCTGTGCAGCGTCAATTCGATTCACGGCTCCGTTTTGTGACGATGTGAAAACAATCGCACTAATCTGTGACATATCGTTGCCCATTCCATCACCACCAGTCATTTCAAATCCAACTTTAGGATCAGAGGCATTATCACCTAGCACGATCAAAGAACCATTGTCTTGATTTCCACACAACGCCAATGTACCATCGTTGCTGTGAGATATAGCGTAATTCTGAGTAGTTACGTATCCTTTATTAAGTCCACGCCATGATTGGCCATCGTTTTCTGACATAGCAACACCACCATCTGTAGTAACATAAACCCTTCTTGGGTCATTCGGACTGAAATAAACATAGTGCTTGTCAGCATGCACATAATTCGGAAGAACATCTTGGAAAGGGGGCGATCCAAATTCTGCAGCAATACGAGTAAGGTTACCATCGTATCGCCAAAGCGTTATTCCCCCCAGGAAGAATAAGTTCTCGTTAATTGGTGAAACTCCCAATGCAGCGTCATATATGCCTTGGCAGTAGTCGCCATTGTTCATTGGGTCAAAATCATCGTGATTGACTAATAATTTAGTCCAAAACTCACCACCTGTGGTAGATTCATATACTGCATTCAAACATCCCGCACCACTTTCAAGAAACATGGCATAAATGTGATCTTCGTTTTGAGCGGAAGCGGAAAGAACCGTTCTTCCCATACCTGATGACGGCATTCCCGCTTGTGTTACTTGTTCGAATGTGCCAACCAATCCATCGTCCGAAATATAAATGGCTCCGTTCGTAGTGGATGCTAATACACGTCCGCTTTTCATGGCGACCACATCGGCATAGATTGCTGTAGATGGAATCGTGTTACCACCATCAATGTAAATGATGTGATCCCAAGTTTCGCCCTTGTCCGTTGATTTTAGAAGACCTTGGCCAGTAGCTGCATATACATTCCCTGCTCCATCCGTGCGAATTCGATTGACATATAACCATGGGCTGCCGCCTTGGGTGAACCTATTGTTTGGTGTAGTTTCCGTTAAGTGTTTAAAGTTAATCCCGTTGTCATCACTATAAAAAATCCCGTAACCAGGCCATTTTTCCCCTTCAAAAGAAGAACCGGTTCCAACATATATTCTTCCGTTTGTTGTGTCTTGATGAATGCACGAAATGATACTAGATGAAGAATCTAAGTTTTGAAACTGGGTGTGAGGTTCCCATACTCCACCTCCATCGTAACTAATGAATATACCTCCAGTCACTGAACCTACGAGTAAAGTATCAGGCTTTCCAAATACTTCCAAGATCGAACGGGTTCTACCACCAACGTTGTCCGGTCCAAGGTTTTCAAAGGTTAATCCCATTGCGCCCGAACGGCTTGCTGAATTACGGATGTCGTTAAACGCTTCGAGCCGCGCAGCTGGGTTTAGCTCACCAGTTCGGCCATCAACGTGCGCCCAATCCATAGAATGTGGCTCGCGATTTTCACCATAATTCCCTTGTCGAGGTGAATATTTTGAATCAGATAAAAAGTTTAGTGATATTACAGATGCAACGGTCAAAAGACCAAGTCCAATGGGTAATATTTTTCTCATAGTCATGCTGTTAGTCAGGATGTAAAAAACGAAGCGCAATTTAATTAAAATAAAACCCTTTAACAGGCAAAATTGTTCAAGATTTGCTTTTTTGAGTAAACGGTTGAATTCGTGTAGAATACGGTCGCTAAATTTATAAATACCGCTTGCCGAAATGGAAAGCGACATATAAAGTCAAGTAGAATTGATCGTTATAGGTGTTTTCCATGATGGGAATTCGCTTCGCAAAGACGTCTAAGGTCGAACCAGTTTCTATAGCTCTAATAAATGCATCGTCTGCTGAATACTCAAAATTCAAGGCGAATTTGGCGTGACCACCAGGATAAATTTTTGTCGTACCCATTTTATAAAGGATGGCTGCTCTTCCTTCTACAATTCCAGAATTATGCAACGATGTGGAATATCGAACGATTTCAGCTCTTGAATTACCTGAATCGTTAGGCTTGAAATCGACATATACAGGTTTTGCAAGTCCGAATGTTGGGCCAAAAAGGGTGAACATACTTACACGAACCCCGCGTTTTATTTCTTTATCGAATTTGACTTTTTGCCATCCAAAAGATCCTCTTAAAAGCACAACGGAATTCAGCTTCCCGTAAAAAAAGCCTCGTGAGTTACTCGCACCGGGATTTGTAAGTTTAAATTCTTTCGGATGACGCAACGTTAAGACCTCAACGTTTACAATCCGATTTGAGAAACCTGTTGTTCGCCAACCTCTGCGGTAATAAGCCCCCATACCTCGAGTATGAAGGAAGACTCCCCCAGAGTTTTGAGTGCGATAATATCCGCGGTTGGCAATTGGATTGGCCGATTGCGCTTGCACTTCACCTGAGGTGAATAGCCCAAAAAAAAGAGGGATAAGAAATGCAATAGTAAGACGCATACCTTTCAAAGGTAGAATTTTTGAACTCGAAAGTTACGAGGTCTTATTCCGGCAAGCATTGTGTATTTGAGAATACGGCATTCAACACCAAGGCAGTGAATAATAAATTGGACACCAGAGTGTAGAAGGAAATTACGAAATTTAGGCTAAACCTTATCGTTAGCTGTTCGACTGCTCAACTTGAATTTCAGCGGCCCCGTATGCAGGACATGTTTCATGCGACTTGCATGAAGAACTCGCTAAGGCAATAAGGAAACCAGCAACTAAAACAAACATCAATTTTTTCATCATTCTGAATTTATAGTGAATACCTTCACCTTTGAAGGTCAAATTTAGACTTTACTTACGGGTTTGAGGAAATTCAGTTCCGTGTTTTCGACCAATTAATTAACAATTAAACTGTCACTTGAATCGAACGCAGCATATTACAAAGGTTGAACCAATTATTGAACCATCCTGGTTGGGCTTGCTGAATGAGGAGTTTCAGAAGGAATACTTCGCTGACTTAAAGCAATTTTTAATTGCAGAAAAATCAACATATGAAGTTTACCCGCCTTCAAGCAAAATTTTTAACGCCTTTGATCAAACGCCTGTTTCAAAAGTAAAAGTGGTGATTTTAGGTCAGGATCCCTATCATAGTCCTGGTCAAGCGCATGGCTTATCCTTTTCTGTGCTCCCTGGCGTAAAACTACCTCCTTCACTTAAAAACATTTTCAAAGAGTTAGCTTCTGATTTGAATATCAACTATCCTGAAAATGGTGATTTGACTCCTTGGGCTCAACAGGGTGTTTTACTTTTAAATGCAACACTTACTGTCCGAAAATCTACTGCAGGCTCACATCAAAAAAAAGGTTGGGAAATATTCACGGATGCGGTTATCAAACGCTTATCAGACACGCAAGAACACGTAGTGTTTATACTATGGGGAAATTTTGCGCGTTCCAAAGCCGTATTGATTGATGAACAGAAACATTTTATTCTTGAAGCACCGCACCCATCTCCTTTTTCGGCATATACCGGTTTCTTCGGTTGTCGCCATTTCAGCAAAACAAACGAATACCTAAAGCAACGTGGATTGGATCCGATCGATTGGAATTTGGCTTAGCTTTTTCCTCTGGTGGAATTCAACATCCATTGCGCAGGAACAGCCAAGGCAGCGTTTTGAAATAAATGTATTGGATTCTGTGAACCCGAAGATTGAACACAAAATCAATCGAGCTAAAAGGAAGAGTGGAAATGCAGATGAGTTGAAATCGGCCTTATCTAGTATGGCTTATAAGGAGGGGTATTTATTGCATGAAATATCGCGAATTGAAAAAACCGACACCATTGTTTTTAGCCTATATCTAAGTGAAGTCTATCGTTGGTCAACGATTGAAATGGATGAAGAGGCCGCGGGTGTATTTCGAAAAGCGGATGTAGATGTTGATCGATTAATGCGCAAGCCGGTGTCGAGCGCACGAATTGGGCGCTCGCTCAACAAATCGCTCGCATATTTAGAAAACAACGGTTTCCCTTTTGCAAAACTTTACCTGGATGATGTGAGTATTGAAGGTGGATACATCAACTGTCAAATTAAGATTGAAAAAGGGCCATTGGTTAAAATCGATAGCTTAATCGTTCAAGGCGATTTGCAGGTTCGCGAGGCTTATATTGCAAACTATCTAGGTTTAAAAGAAGGTGGGCTTTATAATGAACGGAGCATTCGTAAGGCAAGCGCGGAATTAAGTGAAGTCGCTTTTATCAATGAGTTTAGGCCATTGGATGTGCGCTTCAATAAGTCAGAAACAAAAGTCACCCTTTATCTTAATCGAAACCGCGCGAGTAGGTTTGATGGTATCATTGGCTTTTTGCCAGATGATAAAACCGGCAAGCTGTTAATTACGGGTGATGTGGCGCTCCACCTAGAAAACGCCTTGAAACAAGGGGAAATCATTGACCTTAATTGGAGAAAATTACAATCGAATACCCAAGATTTAGAGGCGAAGGCCGTTCTACCTTATGTGTTCAATTCTCCACTCGGACCAGATGCAAGAATCAAAATTTATCGAAGAGACACCCTTTTTACCGATGTGTTTGGGCAGTTTGGATTACGCTATGTTTTTCAACGAAACAACTATCTAAGGGCATTTATCGATAGACAAACAACGAATTTAATTACCACCAAGCAATACGAAGGTTTGAGTCAAGCCCCACCGTATTTAGATCGAAATGTGCTTTCGTATGGACTAGGGGTTAAGTATATGAAATTAGACTATCTATTAAATCCAGCGAAGGGGGTCGAGTTTGAAGGCGAGGCAGGAGTGGGCAATAAAAACATTGAGATTAACCAAAACTTGCCTCCATCCATTTATGACAATCTAGATCTTAACTCGGTTCAGTTTAAGTCAAACGTAAATATGGCTTATTACGTTTCTATTGTGCCAAGGCTGGTTTGGCATCAACGGTGTTTGGCAGCGTCAATTATGAATGGTCAGTTGTTTAATAATGAGGCGTACCGAATTGGTGGTTTTCGAACAATGCGAGGGTTTAATGAAGAGTCAATTTTCGCCACCACTTATGCCATTGGGAGAAGCGAATTGCGCTATCAAATTGAGAAAAACGGATTTCTTTTTGTTCACTTTGATCAGGCATGGTATGAGAATACATCATTCAATAAACTGGGAGTTCGTAGAGATACGCCATACGCCTTTGGGGCAGGTATTTCAATTGGCACGAAGGCCGGGGTTTTTAGTTTTTCATCTGCTTTGGGAAGTCAGCAGGGCAATCCTATCTTAATTCGAACCGCCAAGTTTCATTTTGGATTTCTTAGTGTTTTTTGATGTCCTAAGCTCTACGTTTGCCAAAATGGAAGTCCAGAAAAACAAAATACTTTGTCAATGATTCGTGTCCATCGGGTTCCATTATTCGTACAAATGCGCACAGTTTTTCTGATTCTTGTGGTCATTGCGACCGCCTCTTGTAAGTCGCATGAATCAGTGTCGGGTAGAAATATCAGTAGTCTTTATCGAGCTGATTTAGAAAATGTGTTAGACGTTCAATATGTCCTTTCACATAAAAAGGACGGGCCGTCCGAATTAACCTATCGCATTGCCCCGAACTCGCTGTTCATTGCCCAAGATGATTCTTATCGTGATATCGTGAGCTTTTCCATTCGCTATAGGATTTATCAGAATTATTCGGCAAGCGAACCGATTGATAGCGGCTATGTCGTGATGAAGGAAGTTGATTTCCTCCCTAATCACACGGTTGAAGGTTCAATTGAAATTATTGTTCCAAGTGGCCGGAATCATGTGGTGGACGTATTTCTGAAGGATTTAGGTTCTATTAAGTCAAATCGACAATATGTAGATGTTTTTAATGGGCAGAACTTCACGCGCCAGTCAATTGAGGTGCGAGCATCGAATGGCGAAATTGTTTTCAGCGACTATATAAAACAAGCGGACAGTGTATTTATTCAGGCAGAGCAGAGTGTCAATCGCTTGTTTGTGAGTTTTTATGATAGGGATTTCCCTATTGCGGCACCTCCATTTTCTGCCGTAAGTCAACGTCCTTTTAAATTCTCACCGGATAAGCAAACTCGCCTTTTGCCAAACGCACATGGTGTTTTTAAATTGAACGTTATTCAACCCGGAATCTATCAAGTCAACCGCGACTCTTTGAGCAATTCAGGTGGGGCGCTTTATTATTTTGGCGCAAATTTTCCAAATGCTAGAACCGTAAATGACTTGTTATTACCGCTTCGATATATAACGACTAGTCAGGAGTATGAGAAAATTTCGCAAGGAGATAACATTAAAAAGAATATTGACACTTATTGGCTTGGAGTAGGAGGTAGTCCTGAAAGAGCAAAGGATTTGTTGCAGGAATATTACGGAAGAGTTGAGGCGGCAAACCGGTTGTTTAGTTCTTATATGGAAGGCTGGAAAACGGACAGAGGAATGTGCTACATTGTTTTTGGACCGCCAACATCGGTTTATAGATCGTCCGCATCCGAATCATGGGTTTATGGTGAAGAGGGGAGATACAGCGGGCTGAATTTGACCTTTACTCGAGTAGTAAATCCATTTTCGAACAATGATTTTAGATTAAACAGAAACGGAACACTAAAATCACCTTGGTACAGAAGCGTTGAGTTTTGGCGTCAAGGACGGATCATTACATATTAAATATGAAATCAGAAGGACAACAGATTTATGGTTTGAGGCCAATTATTGAGGCAATTGAATCGGGTAAAAACCTTGACAAACTTTTTTTTCAAAAAGACTTAAAAGGAGAGCAAGCAAAGGAGTTGCTTGATTTAGCCAAAGAAATGGGTGTCTCGGTGATTAAATCGCCAAAGGAAAAACTCAATAAGCTTTGTCGCGCTAATCATCAGGGTGTAGTGGCATTCACGTCACCCATCGAATTTGGAAACATTGAAATGCTTATTCAAGAGATTTACGAACGAAGTGAGCTTCCCTTCTTTATTATGTTGGATAAGGTGAGTGACGTAAGAAATTTTGGCTCTATTGCCCGTTCTGCTTTGTCGGCTGGAGCGCACGCGATAATAATTCCTCATAAAGGTGCAGCCGCGGTCAATGAAGATGCCATTAAGACTTCCGCGGGCGCCTTGTATCATATTCCTGTTTGTAAGGAGTCTTCGCTAGGAGAAGTGATTCGATTGATGAGTGCGAGTGGAATAGTGACCGTTGCTTGTAGTGAAAAAGCGGAAAAGAGCATTCACTACATACCGCTAGATCGACCCGTAAATCTCTTGTTCGGCAACGAAGGAGTGGGGATTGAACCACATTTACTGCGAATGGCCGATGAGGCGGCAATGATTCCGATGTATGGTGCGGTGTCGAGTCTTAATGTGGCCGTGGCTGCTGGCATTTGCCTCTTCGAAGCAGCCCGTCAAAAGGCCCAATCAGATATTTAGCTTTTTTTGTTCAATCGTTTCAATTCGCCATAAGTCCGGTCCTGCAATTTGGCATCGATCCATGTTATGTAGTCGAAATATTCAAGAGCCACCTTCTCGTTTTGGTCTCTCATAAGAGTCTGTAATTCCTCACGCATGGAGGCAAAAATTGCCTTGGATTTTGTAAAGCTTCTGGAAATTTTTATCAATTTCTTGAACGATCGAATAAAGGTTACCTCGAATTCATAACCGACCTCAGCCGTCTTTTTTCGCTTTAGGTAGAAGCGTTCCGTTGATTTGATTAAATAGTCGAGTAGATCAAAATTTCCAAGCTCATAGTGAACAACTAGATTAAAAAGTTTTGAGAAGCTGTATATGTCCTGTCTTAGGTTAGATTCATTGTCATTGAGAACATGATTTATCTGCCTTAAGGCATCTCTATATCGCTCTGCACCAAACAAAACATTGGCGAATAGATGCTCAAAAACAACACTATCTTCTTTTGTGATTTTGTCTCCAAAATCATCCAATTGTACTTTTATGACATCCATCATGGCGATCGCTTTTTCAAACTCACCTTGCCGCTCGTAAGCCAGCATTTCGAAGTAATGTGTAGTTAAGAATATGCGCATTCTGATGTTAACTCGATTGAATCCAGGTTGGTCTTTTAGGGACCTCATTTTTGCAATAAGCTCAAACAGTCGAGTATAGTCGCCCGAACCTATATAATAGTAAAATAGGTTGCCGAGTGACTTTATGTACTGTTTCGGAATATCTTGAATTAGGTTTGGGTTTTCCTCAAAGATTCGAACCACTTTACTGAAATTAAGAAAGGAATCCTCGACTTCATTGCTTGTTATGGCACAAAGGCCTTTTATGTAATAGCAAGTTGCCGCTGCTCGCTTCGATAGCGCTGTGTTCTTGCCTTTTATCAGTTCATGCGACTGAATTTCGTTTACAATTTCTCGCTCCAGCTCATTACGGACATAGCCACCTTGTCTGAAAACATAATTGATTTTACTGTAAAGAATTTGATATTCGGCTAAGTTTCGAAGTCGTTTGATGACCAGATGCTCCTCATCTACAAGTTTGTTCAAATCGCGGTCAAATTTTCCTGATTGAAACTCCTCCTCGAGCAACATCTTTTCCCACTTAATAAGCTCGAATAAATAGTAAAAGCGTTCGTGGCTCTGTGCAATTTTTTTGGCTTTTTTGACCAGTTTACCACATTCTGAATAATGCGCCTTATTGTATAGAATTTCGATGCTTTGGATGTGTTCAGCAAGAATGGCTGAAATACTGTTTTCAGCATAAAAAAGTCGAAGGCTTTTAAGAATCAGTTTATACAAATGATTCTTCTCCGATGGCAGATGCTTAATAAAGGTTTCTTTTTTAAAGAGCACTTTAACCGCCTCTTCGTCATATTCATCCTGTTTCTCTATCGCGTCAAAGAGTTTGATGTAATTCTTCTCGCCACTTTGTAACGAAGACATCAATTTGAAAAATCGTTTTTCCGATTTTGATAGTGATTTTACCAGTCTAAAAAGCTCTTGAGATGGTTTCATTTGGAGTGGTTTGGAATTTCAAACTAAAAACACGTGCAATTGTAGGTATCAGACGTTGTAGTGTGTGTTATGGTGGCGTAGGAATTCAAACATTTTCGACATAATGAGGAGTTATTTAGGTTCAATTTGCTTGAAATCCTAATTGGCCGCTTAAAATTCAACACGATTCTACAACTTTGGCATATGCAGAAATTTTTGTTGATAAACCTTTTTTTCATTTTTGGATCAACTCTCTTCGCTCAACAGCCCAGTAATAAATATTGTTCAAAGTATAAGTTAGCTAGTATAGAGAATCGACTCTTGATCGAAGACAAACGGAGCGATAGTCTTGACATTCTTCATACGCAGATCAATCTGGACATGACTAACATAACAGCCGCTCAAATCTCTGGAAATGCTGTGCTAACTTGCAAGTCAAAACATTCAGTACTTAACTCAATGACCTTTGATTTTGAAGGGCTAACGGTGGACTCGGTGAATGGGGCAGATGTCTCGTCATTTGTTCATCAAGATTCGATTTTACGCGTTTTTTTTAGCGGCCCCTTAAATCTTGGTCAAGAGTCGGAATTGACCATTTATTATCACGGTTCACCAATGAAAGACGCTTCAGGGTGGGGTGGATTTTATTTTTCTGGAAATTTTAGTTGGAATCTTGGAGTTGGATTCGCTGATGATCCACATAGTTATGGTCGTATTTGGTTTCCATGTTTCGATAACTTTATTGAGCGTTCAACTTTTTCATTTTATGTAAAGGTTCAGCCCGATCGAGTCGCATCATGTAATGGTGTACTTGCCTCTGTCGAAACCAATACAGATAGCACAAAGACCTTTCATTTTGAGCTGGATCAATCTATTCCATCTTACTTGGCTTGCGTGGCCGTTGCTCCGTACATAACCGTTGAATCATCCGTAAATGCCGCCAATGGCCCTCTACCAATCGTGATTTATGGACGATCTGCCGATTCAATGAACATAGTACAATCCTTTACCCATCTTGACGAGGCGATTTTAAAGTTTGAGGAAGCATTTGGACCTTATCGATTCGACAAAGTCGGTTATAGTCTAGTTCCTTTCAGCTCAGGCGCGATGGAACACGCCACGAATATTACTTATCCAATCTATGCATCGAACGGAAACCTGTCTCAGGAAGGTTTAATGGCGCATGAGCTTGGACACATGTGGTGGGGAGATAATGTCACGTGTCAAACTGACGGTGATATGTGGATTAATGAAGGCTGGGCTTCATTCTCAGAATATTTGTTTCAGGAAGCGGTGTATGGGCGATCTTCATATGAAGAAGCTTTGCTTGAAGATTTGAGGTATATGCTTCAGTTCGGTCATCATTATGAAGAAGATTATCGGGCAGTTGCGGGGCAACCGCACCAATATGTTTATGGCGATCATGTTTATAAAAAAGGAGCTTTAGTGGCCCATAATTTACGCGGTTACCTTGGTGATGAATTATTCTTTAGTGCTGCTCATCAGTTTATGGAGCAATTCAAATACAGCCCTGTTAGTTCAGATTCCCTTGAAAAATATTTTTCAATTTATTCGGGCAAAGATTTAAGTTTTTTCTTTCGCGATTGGGTTTTTACACCAGGGTACAACCTTGTTGTTTTGGATTCGTTTGAGGCAGTAAACTCAAATGGTGGTTATGATTTGACCTTATTCGTCCAGCAAAAGCTTAAAGGAACCGCTACGTTTCATGAAGGTGTGCCGGTCTATTATTCTATTTATGATGAGAATTGGGATAGCGAGTCCGGAGTTGCGTTCATAGACGGTCGATTTGCAGAGATTAAAGCGATAGCATCGATCGATCCAAAGTATGTAATCTTATATGATCACGTAGAGCAAGCACAGGCGAGAACGGTGGATCGGGTTGTTGTCAAAAACCAAGGCCCGTTAAACTTGGATAATATGTATTGGGATGTAGACGTTGATGATGTGGTGGATTCGGCTCTTGTTTACTTTGAACACTTTTGGTCATCTCCCGATGATATCAAGGCATTTGACACAAAGGCCTATCGCTTGTCTAATTACCATTATTGGAGAGTCTCGGGGTTAAACCTTGATCAAATAAACATGAGCGGTCAGTTTTTTTATGATGGACGGCCAGGTGGGTCTGGATATTTGGACATGGACTTAGTTTCAATTCAAGAAGACAGCTTGGTATTGCTTTATCGCAGTGGTCCAACTAATGATTGGGTGGAGTATGGACCTTATCTTAAGAATATCTTAGGGACATCGGACAACGGATTTGGGTTGATAGTCTTAGATTCAATTTTCCCTGGAGAATATACTTTAGCCAACGTAGATCAAACGGCCCTTTCTAGTTATTCTGAGGAGAATTCAAGAGGTCTAAAAGTGTTTCCAAATCCTACCAACAACGAGATTACTTTCCAGCTATTAGATCTAAATTCTTCAATTCCGGTCAGTGGAATGATTTACGATCAATTGGGAAGGCTTGTGGACGAAATTCAGTTTGACGGAAATCAATCAAAGCTTAACACAACGAGTTATAAATCGGGCCTTTATACCTATAAAGTAGGTATAGATGGTTTGGAAGCTTCTGGCAAGTTTATAGTGGAACACTAGATTTTTAAGCCGAAAGTGAGAGCGATTCGATGATCAATTGAGTTAACAGTTGCAGCATCGACTAGGTTTGGATCATACAAGAAAAACCGATCAGTGCTCGTCCGATATTGGTAAGCAATATCAAAAAAATATTGGTCTATTCGATAACCTGCTCCTAGACTATAAACTTGAAAGGACCCATTGTTGTCTACAAGGCTTTTGTACGGATTTCCGTATGCTGCGTATCCGAAACGGGCAGAAACAAAGGACGTGATTCGATATTCTAATCCGGCTCTAACATTGACGGTAGGTTTGAGGAGGTTGCTGATTGCATCATTTTCTTGAGTGAATGGATCTGCATCAGATCGACCTCTCATCGACATCATTCGATAGTCAATAAAATCCGCCTCTATACTCACCAGTCCAAATTTTTGAAAAGTATATGCCAATCCTATTGTTGATTGTAGCGGGGAATTAATCCGAAATCGATATTCTAAAATATAAGGCGATTTCACTTCATAGGCAGTATCATTAGCTACCGTTATATTGTCTGATTCGAAGACATATTTAAAATTTTGAAGCTCAGGAGTCCGAATGGAAAGTCCGATTCGTAAGTTGTTTATTGGTCGATAAATAGCGCCAATCGTACCACTCCACCCCCGTCCACTATACTCATCATAATATCCTTGAGAAAACTCATCGACAATAGTTAACGTGTCTGTTTGGTCATAATACTCACTGTAAACTGCAGTCTTTTCATAGGATGTGTTAGATAGCTGTATGCCAGCACCCAAGTATAATTTGTCGTCATAGTTTGAGCCGAAGTTCAAATAGGTCTCTCTTTTCGTTCCAGATACCGTAACATCGTATGATTGGTCCACAGGTAAAACTCCGGTGGTATTATAATATCGATCTGGCTGGCCTGGATATGTTTCTAGCAGGACGTTTTGCCATAATAAATAGAGGTCGAAGGGATAGTTTTCTTGTAAATCATACCAGTTCACTCCAAGCTCGTTAATTTTATTAGTGTAGTCATCAACGATTGAACTATTCACGTCTTGGGCGGTAAGGGAATAGCTATCATGAAAAGAATAAGCTCGATTTATGCCAAAGGATACCGCGGTGTTTCGCCACTTTCCCGCTTGATTTAAATGCTGAACTCCTGTCAATGAGAAAGAACCAATAGTGAAGTTACCTTTCCCTGATGTAGATGAATTGCCATAATAGTCTCCAGAAGAAAAACGCTCAGCGTACATGGGCGAAATCGAAAACTCATTGTCGCGATAAACACCCAGTCCCGCGGGGTTTCTTAATGCTCCTGTTGCGTCACCTCCCAGGGCTGAAAAAGCTCCACCCAAGGCCATGAATCTCGCGGTCCCATTAATATCAGACCGTGAGAAATTCAATGCGTCTGATTCGGTTTGACCTTGCGTCCAAATTGAAACAAGAATCAGTATAAACGATAGAATTGAACGCTTCATAATCATCTTCGTCCTCCACCGCTGCTTCGAGGGGAAGTAGTGCCACCGCTAGACGCAGGTGAACGATCCATGCTCCCAGAATTGATTGGACTACTGTTCATTCGATCTGACTTTGAAGGTCGTTCGTAATTAGACCTACTCGGAGCACTTTGTTGTGGAACAGTCCGCTGTCTTGTGCTTGGTTGCGTTTGAGGTGAAACAGGTTGACGCGCTTGACCATTTGAGCCCCTTACTTCATTGTAGTTGGATCTTGCGTTCGAATTGGTATTGCTAGTCCCGTTTCTCTGATAGTTTTGAGTGGTTCTGTCAGTGGTCGAATTGTTCGTGTTTGACTGGTACGATGTGTTTGAACTTCGACTAATGTAACCGCGGCTATTCATTTCAGAAGTTGTTCCCTCAGGCGATGAATATCTAGTGGTTGAAGCTGGGCTTGAATAACTTGATGTTGTTCGAGTAGTCCCTTCATAACTAGCTCTGCTTGATCCACTGTATGAAGATTGATGTCTACTGGTCGCACTCACGTTGCTGGCCTGGGCTGAATTTGGGCTTGAAGTTTCTCCCATTTTTGATTGCTTGACTTGAGCTGAATGTGAGCCGCCAGATACACTGTATTTTTCTGATTTGTCCTTAGTCACCTTTTGGTTATAAGCCATTTCTGATCTTGAGTTTATATCCTTAGTTACTTGCTGATTCGTGTTTGAGACTTGGTAAATTCCTTTGCCATCAAAACGTTCGTTATTCCTTTTTGCTTGATTATTAGAGGATTCTAAATCGCGAACTGCAATGTTTTGGACTTTAGTTTCATTCGAATTACCGTTTGCTGAGGCAAGTTTTCCGGTTTTAGGTGCATCACCAGTTTGAGAAATTGGAACCCTAGTCGATCCACTGAATCCATTATCTGAAACGCTCGGTCTGCGACCATTATAAGTAGGCCGAGATTCTCGATTTTGGCCTCCGCCTGAATAATAGCCGTCATTGTATCCGTGTCCATACCCATTCCAATATGAACCATAGCCATTCCAATACGAACCATAGCCGCCATAGCAAGAACCATAACCACCGTATGGATATCCATAGCTGTAATAATCCCAATAGGAATAATTTCCCATATGTCTATACCATAACGGTTGATTATACCATGGGCGATATCCAATATTTCCCCAACCATATGAATAACCAGCATTCCAACCGTAGCGGCTGCTATAGCCAATATTTACACCGGAAAAAGGATAGGGATTCCAATATGACCAGCCATAGTTCCAATATGGGTCAATGAAGTAAGGGTCATAAAACCCGTAGCTCATATTTACATTGTTTTGATTAAACCGCTTTAAGTTGGTTGCGTACGAATCATCGTAATAATCGCCCTCCGAATAAGTAGTGTTGCCATAAAAGTTATTAGTAACACCGCTATTTGAACCAGTAGAAGCATTATTGGAGTAAGAGGCGACACTTGATTCATAAGCGCCTTGAGCATTTCGGTTTTGGTCTTTTGGTTGTTCCTTCCCGACACTATAATAATTACCATTATAGTCATCCACACTTTTATAGTCCTCGCCACTTATTTCTTGAACTATTGTATTGTCATTGTTGTTTTCAGCATAGCGATCGGATGCAGAGTAATAAATATCATCTGTTTCACTGCTTACATAACGCTGACTAGAGCAGCTAGAGAATAAGCCTATAAAAACCGAACTAACTATTAAAAGGATTTTTGAGGTGCTCATGATTTCGAATTTCCTAATGTTTTACTAATACCGTACCAAACTTTGTTAAGCTTAAAATATTGGAGTCGAATTCTTTCGAATCCAATAGGAATAGATATTCTCTATGAAATTACTACTAAACTTTTACTTACTTGCGAGTCGATTAATCAATAACAAAAAATATGAGGTCATTTTCTACTTTACTAGCGCTGATGGTGCTAACGACTGTTGTCAACGCACAAAACACGGTGAAACGAACCCCTGTTTATGAAGTTTTTTCTAGTTCGACTTGTCCTCCTTGTAAGCCAGCGAACGATCATCTTGTGCCCATTTTTGAAGAACGTCATGGTCAGATAGCTGTTGTGAAGTATCAAATGAGTTGGCCAGGTACGGGAGATCCTTATTATACTCCAGAAGGAAATGGCAGAAGAGGTATTTATAGTGTCAATTCAATACCATATTTTGTTCGAAATGGTGCGGCTGAGTCTTATTCATCCTTCAGTGTAGATGATATTGATGATGACCTCGCTGAAGATGCAATTGTTAAAATTGAATTAAGATATATGCTAGACCCTGAAAGTCAATCAATATCTATCAGAGGGTATGCCGAAGCTTTAGATACTGTGAAATCCGGAGCTCAGAGAATGGTTATCGCCATCGTTGAAAAAGTCACGTATCAAAACAAAAAATCAAACGGAGAAACAGAGTTTCATAACGTCTTCAAGAAAATGCTTCCTGAATCTGCAGGTGATTTTATAATTGGTCAAGTCATGCCAGGACAGACATTTGAGTATGATACTACATATGTTTTCCAAGGAGATTATCGTTTGCCTAACAATGCAGGGGATCCAATCAATGACAACATTGAACACAGTGTAGAGAGCTTTGATAGCTTACATGTGATAATGTTCATGCAAAGTGCAGGCACAGATAAAACCATTTATCAAGCTGCTACTGGAGTTTTATCTAAAAGTATTGAAGATTTTGAGCGCCCTTGGGGTTCTTGGCCCACATCGGTCACTGATGTCGCGGTTAGTAGTGATTTAAAAATATATCCAAATCCAGTGAATTACGGAATGGTTAGTGTCGAAACTCCGAATGGCGAACTCATTAACAACGTGCGAATTTATTCCATGACAGGAGCCGAAGTATCGAACCAAAATAGCGCATCTAAAGCTAAGGTTACCATGGATGTCACTGACATTGCTACAGGACTTTATATCGTTAAGGTTTCGACAAGTGGAGGAGAATACACTAAACGCGTTTCAATAATTCGATAGAAATTTTTCAAATTGCGCAAGAGGCTGAGTAAGATTGGATACTTTCTCATCTTGGCGCAGTTGTATTTCTACTTTTGGCGCCTTCAAAACTTAATATAGATGGCTAAACTGACCAAAAGATCAGATAACTATTCCCAATGGTACAATGAACTTGTAGTTAAAGCTGATTTAGCTGAAAACAGTGAGGTAAGAGGTTGCATGGTTATTAAACCCTATGGATATGCCATTTGGGAGAAAATGCAGGCCGCTTTGGATAAAATGTTCAAGGATACCGGTCACTCCAATGCTTACTTCCCCTTATTTGTCCCAAAGTCTTTATTCGAGGCTGAAGAGCAGAATGCTGAGGGATTTGCAAAGGAATGTGCCGTGGTGACCCATTATCGGCTCAAAAATGATCCAGACAAAAAGGGGAAGCTAATGGTTGATCCAGCTGCTAAACTTGAAGAGGAATTAATTGTGCGCCCAACAAGTGAAGCCATTATTTGGAAAACGTATAAGGGCTGGATTCAGTCGTATAGAGATCTCCCGATATTGATAAACCAATGGGCGAATGTTGTCCGCTGGGAAATGCGAACACGATTGTTTCTACGTACGGCTGAATTCTTATGGCAAGAAGGTCATACAGCGCATGCAACGAAGGGTGAGGCCATCGCTGAAACCGAACAAATGCTCAAGGTTTACGCAAACTTTGCGGAAGAGTTTATGGCTTTGCCAGTTTTACAAGGAATTAAAACTCCGAGTGAAAGATTTGCGGGTGCAATAGAAACCTATTGTATAGAAGCATTAATGCAAGACGGTAAGGCGCTGCAGGCTGGAACGAGTCACTTTTTAGGGCAAAACTTTGCTAAAGCGTTTGATGTTAAGTTTGCGAATAGTGAAGGAGGTTTGGATTATGTTTGGGCTACTAGCTGGGGCGTTTCAACACGTCTCATAGGCGCGTTAATCATGGCTCATTCAGATGATTTAGGCTTGGTTTTACCGCCAAAACTTGCTCCGATCCATGTTGTTATTGTTCCAATTTATAAGGGACTAGATCAACTTGATGAAATCTCTGTGGTTGCGAATTCAATCAAAACCGAGCTGCAAAATGCCGGACTTACGGTCAAATTTGACAACAGAGACACGCATAAACCAGGATTTAAATTCGCGGATTATGAGATGAAGGGAGTTCCTGTTAGAATAGCGATTGGCCCAAAGGATATGGAAAACAGTTGTGTTGAGGTTGCGAGAAGGGACACGCTCGAAAAAACGACAATTGCGCAAGATCTTGTGGTTGATTATATTATTAACCTGATTGACGAAATCCAAGAAAACATTTATAACCGAGCTCAGACGTTCAAGGTAAACAATACTTATAATGTTGATACTTATGATGATTTTAAAAAGAGGTTAGAATCGACAGGTGGCTTCATTAGTGCACATTGGGATGGAACACCAGAAACAGAAGAATTAATTAAACAGGAAACGAAAGCTACAATTCGGTGTATTCCATTGGAGAATGAACAAGAGGCTGGTATGTGCATACGCTCAGGGAAACCTTCAACACAGCGTGTGGTATTCGCAAAGTCATACTAATATGAAAGATGAAAAAATGGAAGCGCTGAAACGCGCAATCGTTCAAAAGGCCTGTCTAAAGCAAGATGTTTATGCGGTAACTAAAGAGGTGTTTAGTGAGCTTAAAGCCGTATTACAAGATGTGACAAGTGAAATTCACGATTTCATTACGCCTTCTGACACTCGAGTGATCGTGGAATTGAAAACTATGGGGGCGTTTGAGTCAAAAATGACCTTAGCGGGAGACACTATCATTTTTCATATGCACACAAATGTCTTTTCCTTTCCTGACTCACACATGATTTTTAAGAGTCCATATGTGCTCAAGAACAAAGACAACGCTTACTGCGGGGTAATCAATATTTATAATTTCTTGACCGATTCTTATCGGTTTAATCGACTCAATGATAGTGGATACCTCGTTGGAAGGATATTTGTTAATCGCGAACGGCATTTTTTTGTTGAAGGTCAGAGCCAGCTTGGGTTTTTATTCAGAGACTTTTCTAATTCTCATCTCGATGGAGAAATGTTAAGGTCGATCATTGAGACAGCTATGTTGCATATAATGGATTTTGATTTGTATTCGCCACCCTATCAATTGGTCAAAGAAGTCACCCTTCATGACATGCAGGCGCTAAGTCAAGATCTCAGAATTAAAACGGGAAAAAGATTGGGATTTAAGTTTTCATCTGAAGATGGTAACATTTCATTTTAAAAAAAAGAGTGTTTACTTGTTTCAATTGAAGATATAATTACATTTGCAATCCTTTTTGAAAAGGTATGGCCCGTTCGTCTAGGGGTTAGGACGCCAGATTTTCATTCTGGTAACAGGGGTTCGATTCCCCTACGGGCTACAACTAAAGAAAACTATGGCAAATCATAAGTCAGCATTAAAGAGAATTAGACAAAACGCGAAAAGAAAAGCGTTAAATAGTTACTATCACAAAACGACTAGAAATGCACTTCGTGCACTTCGTGGGTCTGATGATAAAGCTGAAGGTAGCTCTATGCTACCCAAGGTTGAATCTATGTTAGATAAACTGGCTAAAAAGAATATTATTCATAAGAACAAGGCTGCTAATTTAAAGTCTAGCATTGCAAAGCATGTTGCTTCCTTATAACGGGGTTGAATAAAAAATTGAAAAGGCTCTCCAATATGGGGAGCCTTTTTTATTTTCACAACAATGAGCGAAGACCCATCATCTGACCGACCATCATTCTCGATAAAATCCTGGGCGGAAGATGACCGACCTAGGGAGAAGCTATTAAATAAGGGAAGGATAGCTTTAACCAACGCTGAGTTAGTAGCTATACTAATAGGATCGGGTAGCAAAAATGAGTCAGCGGTTGAATTGTCCAAAAGGATTCTCTCGTCTGTCGATAATGATCTGAACCGGCTCGGGAATCTTGGAATAAGTGACTTGGTGAAGTTTAAAGGTATAGGCGAAGCCAAGGCGATATCCATTGTAGCTGCGATGGAAATGGGTCGAAGGCGAAAGGATTCAAGTCCAACAGAAGTTGTGAAAATAACATGTAGTAAAGATTCCTATGATGTGATCTATCCGTTCTTGGCCGATCTTGATCACGAACAGTTCTTTGTCATTCTATTAAATAGAGGTAACAGACTTATTGACACTTTTCGAATAAGTCAAGGAGGTGTTTCGGGTACTGTGGCAGACACGAAACTGATCTTGAAGTTGGGAATTGAAAAGCTCGCGAGTAGCATTATTCTCGCTCATAATCATCCTTCGGGAAATACCCAGCCTAGCCAAGCGGATTTAAAGTTGACAAAAAATATATCGGAAGCGGCTAAACTGATGGATATGAGCGTTATTGATCATCTGATCATTGCAGGTCAGTCATATTTCAGTTTTGCAGATGAAGGTCTGATGAATTCATGAAGCCTCGAATTGTAGTTTATACAACCAAAAAGACCAATCGATTGGTTTATATCATCTCCACCATTTTTGAGGAGCGGTTGGGTTGCGAGTTAATTATAACCAGAGATAAACGGGAGTTTTTGGAGGTGGATGGAGTTCGCCTAAATTATTCAAGTGAATCGATTGAGCAGATAGCTCAAATATTACCAAGTCCATTGTTATTCGAAAACAGAATTCGAGATATCGAAGTTGTCGTAAATGATGATAGTGAAATTCCGTGGTTATTTGCCAACCCTCGGTGTTCATATGGGTTTGACCCAATTGCAGCCTGTTTCTACCTGTTGTCTAGGTATGAAGAATATCTACCATATAGGAAGGATGAACACGGTAGGTTTGCATCAAGTTCAAGCCTTTTAGGTCGACACCAAGCCGATACCAAGCCTTTAGTGGATATCTATATTGGCCAACTTGGAAAGTTGCTAAATCTTGAATCAATTAATGATCGAACCGTCAAGCCTTCGTTCAAACTGGAAGTAACTGTTGATATAGATCAACTGTTTATGTATCGATCGAAGGGCATTGCAAGATCAATTCTAGGAGCTATTGCAGACCTTCTTCGGAATCGCACTTCATTAATGACAAGATTTGATGTTATCATGGGCTATAAAAAGGACCCTTTGGATATTTATGATTTCATCATACAGCGCTGCAAACGTCAAGGAATTCGGCCTAAATTTTTCGTTCAAGTAGGGGAGACGAGCAGATTTGACATTAATAATCCGATTCACCTTCCCAATGTGATTCAGCGCCTTAACGAGATTGCCTCGGATGCAGATGTTGGAATTCATCCGTCTTACTACAGTTCAGAGAAACATGATATTCTTGAGTCTGAAATTGAACGATTGAGTTCAGCATTAGGGGCAGTGATTCTTTTGAGTCGCCAGCATTATTTGAGGTTTCGAATTCCCACGACTTTCAGGAAACTTGAAGAGCATGGTATTCGAGAAGATTTTAGTATGGGTTTTCCTGATAAAAATGGTTTTAGAGCGGGAACGTCAATACCATTTAAATTCTACGATCTTGAAAGAGATGAGCCAACGCACCTAACCATTCATCCGTTGGTATTTATGGATGTTTTGGCAATTCGAAACAACGCAACTTATGATGAAGCCCTGAATGAAATGTTGGCGCTCCAAACCATTGTAAGAGAAAATGGTGGTACTTTCAATTCAACGTGGCATCCTGAAACACTTATCGGTTTAGGCGTCAATTATCCTTCTATGGATCTATTAACGAACTTGGTAGATGAAGGGAAGCATTAGGTTAGTTACGCGTGAGGATGTCAATGAAGATCGATGGAATGAATTGATAAACAAGAGTCAGTACTTCCGCCATTATTACTTGACTTATTTTTTGGATGCAGCGACTCATGGCTGGAGTGCCATTATTTGCGATGATTATGAATGGGTTTGGCCACTTCCAACGAAAAGATTCCCGGTAAAACAAATTATCCAGCCATTGTTAGCTCAACAATTAGGACCGTTTCCACCTGATAAAGTAGGGAAAGAAGATGTTTCTAATATCTGCGGAAAGTTGTCGCTAGATTATTGGCGACTTAATTTTAAGCTGCATGACAAGGTCAAAATAGACCTCCCTAGTATAAGTCACATAAACATTGAACTACAGCTGAATAAGCCCTATGA
>Ga0115566_10000847_pt1 | contig 26476 bp, 22 predicted proteins | sample COGITO_mtgs_1204_3_FD_87173 | JGI IMG/M metagenome (GOLD analysis project Ga0115566, IMG submission 87173) | Pelagic marine microbial communities from North Sea - COGITO_mtgs_120405 | ecosystem: Environmental > Aquatic > Marine > Epipelagic | place: Germany:Helgoland, sampling site Kabeltonne...
GTTACCAGTATCCGGACTGAGCATGTCGACCATCGCCTGCTCACACTCCTTGCTGGAGGTGAACAGCTTGTCCATCAGGGCAGCAGCGGCGCCCAGCCTCCCCGCGCGTGCGCGCTGCTCCATCTTCGCAGCCACATCTGTTGCAGCAGTTCGAAAGACACTGAGCGCGCTTTTCACCCGGTGAGCGGCGAACACGACATCAGTCGCATTCCCGCTGGCCAGCGCCGCCTCAAGGCACCCCACGAGCGATCGGGCTTCCTGCTGCCACACAGACTGCAGTTCTGCTGCCACGCCCATCCGCCCGCCGATCACTTCGAGAAATCCCACCTGGTCGAAAGCTGGAGCCGCAGCCTCTTCCGCAGTGCATAGACCAGCGTATTAGGCGATGAGCCTCTCCAATTGCTTGCGCTGGATCGGCTTACCCACATACTCGTCCATCCCTGCGTCGATGCATTTCTCGCGATCGCCAGCTAGCGCATGGGCTGTCATGGCGAAAATCAGGATATGCTGCCCGGTCTCAGCCTCGAACTCCCGAATCTGACCGGCGGCGCGTAAGCCATCGAGCTTGGGCATCTGCACGTCCATCAAGAACAGGTCAAAGCCGCCTGCCTTAGCGAGCGCCACGGCTTCTTCACCGTCGCTAGCAATGGTGACCTCATGCCCCATCCAATTCAGCAGAAGGCTGAGCAGTTTCTGGTTGGCTTCGAAGTCCTCCGCGGCGAAAATGCGGGCCCCACGGGACTTGCCCAGCGGCGCCGCCGCCGGTCGAGCGGGCTCCTCCTGTTCGGCAACACGCTCTTTGCCAATCTCGCCAGTGGAGTTCACATGAAAATACCCCCCACGCTAAGCTCCCTTTCGCCCCAGAGGTCGCCATCCAGCAGACGTACGCGTTGTGTAAAGATGCTGAGTCCAAGGCCGGTTCCGTGATACTTGCGGGTGGTGGCGCTATCTGCCTGTTTGAAGGGGTCGAAGACTCTCGCCTACTGCTCGGTCGTCATTCCGATTCTTGTGTCGGTGACCGAAACATGGATGCCCACACTGGTCTTGGTGCGCGCACTGGCGGCGACATGAACTGTCACGCTGATCGCTTTATAATCCTCCAGCTTCTCACGAGCCTTGGTCTGCGTGGTAATCAGCCCGGACACGGCCGGCAGCTGGCTCAGGTACTCGCCGATGGCCACCGCGCAGCTGTTCGCCGCAAAGACCAAGGCAGTCGTATTCGCAGTGCGAATCTGCCGGTATGGGGGGTACGCTGCGACAGACGCCAGCACAACTCCGCCGATGCTGAGCGATAGCGCGGCATACACGAGCAGCCGTCGCTGCAGGCAGTTCCCAATCTGGTTCTGTTTGTCCGACTTCAAGACGATCGCACGTCCCGGCAGTAATTAAAAAGTGGCTTCATGACGCCCCTGAAGTCTGAAAATCACCACCTTAATCAGATTCAGAGACTAAATCCACGGCAACGGTCGATCGCCAAATGGGCGCGACACGGCATTGTTCGCAGTTTACCGGTGCAATCTCAGCCCGCGGGACGAATGCGATGGGTAATAAATGCGTCTGGGTTATCGGTGACATTCACGGGATGTCAGATCCGTTGCGCCTACTCTTTCAACATATCCGGTCGTTCGACTTCGACCGGGGTGAACAGAGCAAGCTGGTCTTTCTCGGCGATTATATCGACTACGGCCCATCCAGCCGCGAAGTCATTGATATCCTGCTCGCGGCCGAAGAAGAATGGCCCACAGTGTTCATCGCCGGAAACCACGACGATATGCTGCTGCATTTCGTCAATCAGACCGACATCCTCGAACAGTACGGAAACGTCTGGTTCAACGGCAACGGTGGCCAGACCAGCATAGTCTCCTTCGACCGCCACCCGCAGGTCGCCCAAAAGCTGTTTCTTGATCGCATTCGCCAACGGCCCTTTAAGGCAGAGGACTTCGTCCTCGAGGACCAGTATCTAGACTTTTTCCAACGCATGAGCTACGCCCACCAAGACTCGATTGGTGAGGGTGAGCAGGCAGTAAACTTTGCCTTTACCCACGCAGGCTTGTACCAGAAGGCACGGGCGCGCAGCTATGATCCACCGGATATTTCCATTGAGCGGCAGCTTGGCCTGACTACGTTTGACGCCTATCACGCCTGTCACCGCAACAGCCGCGTCAGTCCGGACGCGCTCCACCTCTGGAATCGGGTCGAACCCGATACACGCTTCGGTGATTTCATCCTGGTGCACGGCCACACACCCACCCTCTACTTGGGCCAATTCTGGGAAGACATTGGCAACTACAACGCCAGCCTTGCCCGCCCGTTTGTGAAATTCATCAGCCCGCAGCCGCATGGGCACCATCATACTGACTGGCCCGAGCGCACCTGCTTCGAGCGGTCACTTTCCGATGTCATCTCCGTCAATGTTGATACCGGCGCGGTATTCGGCGGTGCTCTGACCGCGCTCATTCTCAGTGAAGAGGAACTGCTGGAAAACCAGACCATGAAGTATCTGCAGGTCCGGCTCGACCGCTCCTACCGCGAGGGCAATATGGACGGAATGCGCCTGGTATTTAGACAGGCCCCGGAATGAGCCAGCAAAAATTTGGCGTACTCGGCTGGCCCGTCACTCACTCTGTGTCCCCACAAATGCAGGGAGCTGGCTTCGATTCGCTTGGCATTGACGCCTCGTATAAGCTTCTCCCCCTGGATCCCGGCGAATTCGAGAACGGCATCCGACAACTTGTCGCAGACGACTTTCGCGGCTGGAACATCACCGTCCCACATAAAGCTGCGATGCTCCCGCTCCTCGACGAGATCGATCCTCCCGCCCGGCTCGCCCAGAGCGTGAACACCGTCCTGAACGACAACGGCAAACTGTACGGCTGGTCGACAGATGGCTACGGCTTGGAGCGCTCTATTCGCGAGGCATTCGGGGTCCCGGCTGCTGGCGCGCACATTCTGTTCTGGGGCACTGGCGGTGCCGCCCGGGCCACAGCATGTCACTATGCTGCCGCGGGCGCTGCCCAAATCACCCTAATTAACCGCACGCAAGCCAGGGCCGAGGCCTTGGCCGAGGTCTTGCGGAGTTCGCAAACCGAGGCGAGCATCCAGGTCATCGACCGCGCGGATAATCATGCTGTACGCACTGCGTTGTCTGCTGCAGGCGTCGTGGTCCAGAGTTCCAGCATGGGCTTAAAGCCAGAGGATCCCAGCGCGATCCCGCTCGAGGTCTTGCCAGAGAATGGCCGATTGCTCGACATGATTTATCGCCCTACCCCACTTCTACTCGCTGCCCGCGAGCGCGGCTGGGAGACAGCCGATGGCAAGGAAATGCTGTTATACCAGGGCGTGCGCAGCTTCGAGCTCTGGACACAGCGGGAAGCCCCGGTCGCTGCCATGCGGGCGGCGTTGTACGCAGCCCTGGGTTAGTCTTTCGACGCTGAGGAGCAACCTCAATCCAGGCATTCCCTCCGGGCGAAGAGAGCCGCTAGGATCCAGGCTGGTCAGCCTCTCGAGATCTCGATCTCGATCAGCTTGGAGACCGGCGTGTTGCTGCCAGCGGCGACGCTGTCAATCGCAACTAGAGGATTTGCCTCCGGAAAATAGGCAGCAGCGCAGCCTTCGGGGATGTCATACGGGACAATCGTAAAGCCAGTCACTTGGCGCTCTCTCCCGTCGGGCCCGAAGCTGGTAATCGTGACCGCGTCGCTAGCCGCCATCTCACGGTTTGCGATGTCCGCAACATTGAGCAAGATCACGGTGCGCTGCCCCTTGATCCCACGATAGCGGTCATCGTTTCCGTAGATCGTGGTGTTGTACTGATCATGCGAGCGAATGGTCATCAACCGCAGGCGACCGGGCGGCAGGGTGAGGTCCGGAATCGCGGCCACGGTGAAGTTAGCCTTGCCCGTGCCGGTGATCCACTCACGGTCGCGAGCAGTATTCTTGAGACTGAAGCCGCCAGGCTCGGCGATACGGGCGTTGTAATCCTTGAAGATAGGCAGGACTTTCTCGATGTGGTCGCGAATCGTGGCGTAGTCCGCCACGAAGCCGCGCCAATCGGGTTTCCCCGGCGGGAGCGTGGCAGCTGCGATGTTCGCAACGATCGCGGTTTCTGAGAGCAACTGCTCCCCAGCGGGGGCGTTTCTGCCCTCGGACGCATGGACGTCACCCATCGAATCTTCAACAGTCACGACCTGTGGACCGGCGACCTGCTGATCGATTTCGGTCCGCCCGAGGCAGGGCAGAATGAGCGCCTGCTTCCCGTGCACCAAATGCGTCCGGTTTAGCTTGGTCGCGACATGAATCGCCAGCTCAGTTTTCTCAAGCGCGGCAGCAGTAAGTTCGGTATCCGGAGAGGCCGGCACCAGGTTACCGCCCAGTGCCATAAACACGCGTACGCGGCCATCATTCATGGCTTTGATGGCCTCGACTACGTCGTAGCCATGCGTCGTGGGGGCTTTGAAGTCGTAGAGCTTCTCCATTTTCTCGCCAAAGGCAGGAGGCAGGTGGTGGTTGATGCCCACGGTCCGATTGCCCTGCACGTTGCTGTGCCCGCGCACGGGGCAGGCGCCGGCTCCTGGACGGCCAATGTTGCCACGCATGAGCAGCAGGTTCACCACGAATTGGATGGTGGCGACGCCGTGGGTGTGCTGCGTCAGGCCCATGGCCCAGCAGCAGATCACAGACTTGGCCTGCAAGTAAATGTCCGCCACCTCCTGGATTTGCGAACTCCGCAATCCGGACTGGGTCTCGATGGTCTCCCAGTCTGCTGCACGTACGGATTCTGCAAACTCCGCAAAACTGGTGGTGTGCTCATCGATAAAGGCATGGTCCAGAATGGTCCCGGGTGCTGCGTCTTCGGCGGCAAGAATATGCTTGCAGATACCGGTGAGCAGGGCAAGATCGCCGCCGATGGTGGGCTGCAAATAGGCAGTGGCGATCGGGGTGGCCTTGTTGCACAGCATGGCCCCGGCCTCCTGCGGATGCAGGAACTTCTCGAGACCGCGCTCGACGAGTGGGTTGATGGCCACGATTTGGGCCCCGCGTCTGGCCGCTCCCTGGAGGGCGCTGAGCATGCGAGGGTGGTTTGTGCCTGGATTTTGGCCGATGACAAAGATGGCATCGGCCTCATCGAAGTCCGCGAGAGAGACGGTCCCCTTCCCAATTCCGATGGTCTGGGTGAGCCCGACACCGCTGGACTCGTGACACAGGTTCGAACAGTCCGGCAGGTTGTTGGTGCCGAACATGCGGACGAAGAGCTGATAGAGGTACGCCGCTTCGTTGCTGGCGCGGCCGGAGGTGTAGAAGGCCGCCTGGTTGGGATCGTCCAGCGACCGCAGGGTCGCGCCGATCGTCTCGAAGGCTTCGGACCAGGGGATGGGAGCAAAGTGGTCGGTCTTGGGGTCGTAGGCGAGCGGATTGACCAGGCGCCCTTGCGACTCCAGCCAGTGGTCGCTCTTTTTGCGGAGTTCGCAAACGGTGTGCTTGGCAAAGAAGGCGGCGTCGACGCGCTTAGACGTGGATTCCCAAACGACGGCTTTGACGCCGTTCTCGCAGAACTCGAAGGCAGATCGGTGGTCGTGAGGATCAGGCCAGGCGCAGCCGGGGCAGTCGAAGCCGTCCTTCTGGTTTACCCGAAGCAACGCGGCCGAGCCACGCGCGATGGCTTTTTCGCGGGTGATAATCTCGGCGCTGGCGGCAAGTGCTCCCCAGCCACCTGCGGGGCCTTGGTAGGGATTTTTGGGGTCGTCTGGCATAGCGAATCACCACCTCTGGTGCGGGAAAATGATGTGCTCGAAACGATCAGTCTGCGTATCGTAGGTACAGAATGCTGGCGGCCCCTTCATCCCGAGAAGCTCGCCTGGATTAAGTGCAAGGCAATCCGCCACAAGCTCATGCGCGTGCTCATGGCTGTGGCCGTAGAATGCTGCATCGCACTGGCCGCTGGCGGCAAAGCCGCGGGCGTACTCGGCGTAGTGGGTGAAGCCAAGACGCTTGCCGTCGAGCTCAATGAAGCCGAATTCACCGTGGTGATGAACGTTCTCCGGGGCGAGTTTCTGCGCGAGAAAGCGATCGGCGTCATTGTTGCCAAAGACGGTATGCACGGGCCCGGCAAAGGCGCCAAGCTCTTTCGTGACGAAGGGGGCGCTGAGGTCGCCACAGTGAATGATGGCGCTGGCACCGCGGTTTTGTAAGTCTGCCATTGCCTGCCGCAGGTTCGGCAGGTGGTCATGGCTATCGCTGATGATTCCGACGATCATGACTTAAGTCAGCGCGGTACCAGCGCTGTGTTCGCGCTTGAGCACACTGAGCAGGACATCGCGGCGGAGTTCGTCGCCAAGCTTGGTTTCGTCGACCACGAGGGAAAGCAGCGGGCCTTCCTCGACCAGGCCCCCGTGGCAGCGAATGAGCTTGGCCCGCGACAACTGGGCGAGGTACTTGCCGACGAGGGTGATGCCGCCGAGCAGATCTGCGAACTCCGCAACAATCTGGTCACGATTAACACTCACGCGAGGCTGGGGAACGGTTTCGATCTGCGGAAAGAGGGAAGCCACGGTGCCGTCCTCGGGCTGGCGCTCCTCTTGGGCGAGTCTTTTGGGCAGGATCAGCTTCACCCAGATGATAAGGAGCAGGGCCATGGCGCCACGTTCGAGGCCAAAGTTGTTGGACCACTCGAGGCGCTCGTCGCTGCTGGTGCGGTCGCTGAGCCCGACGCCCCAGTTGGCGCTGTAAACGTTCTGCAGCAGTTTGAGGCCGACAAGGTCGAGACGGTTCTCGACGCGGGCGCGCAATTCATCATCGTACATCAACTGCTGGAATTGATCCTTGGGGATGTATCCGTTGGCGATAAGCAGCGAGCAGATCTCCTGCAGCTGATCCTGAGGCTGTTCGTCAAGTTCCACTTGTGGCTCCTGGGGTGGGGGTACGACGGCGCAGTTCGCCGGGCGTCATCTGCCAAGTCTCGTCGTTGACCTCGACAGCAATGAGTGGCTTATCTTCGCTGAAAACGACGTCTACTGGCAGATTTACAACTGGGTCATTGCTGCGTTCGCCGGTGTCGAAGCGGGCGTCTCGATCGGCGAGCAGGGTAAGCAGAGACATGCGATAGGCAGCATTAGACCAATCGGCGCCAGCAAATACGGATTGGGCAGAGGCCCACGATGTGGGGGCGCGCTGCAGGGCACTGGTGAAGGCTTCCAACTCGACTGCAGGTTCTGACTCTCCGGTCTCCTCGCCTTCTTGCACGTCGGTGTCCCAATCGCGCACTGGCACCTCCTCGCCAGCTTCTCGCTCAAAAATGTCACGCGCTTCCTCGAATACGTGTGCTTCGATCGCCAGAAAGCTGTGGGGAATTTTTTGGAGATGGGGCCGAATCAGGTCACTGAGAGATTCCACGGACTGATTAACTAGGAAGTTATCAAAATCAAGTTGGGTCAGGCCATATTGGGCAATGTCGATCTGCTGGCGCTGGATGATTTGGAGGCGCAGCTGCATCTCGGAGATCAGTTCATGGAGGCGCGACAGGTAGTCGTGAATGTCGCGGATCCCATTCCACGTCTCGGTATCGTCGTCATCCGGGTCGATATGGTCGAGTGTGGTACGGGTCTGCTCTGCCCAGCGATAGGCGGACTTGAGCTGCCCGTAGATCTCAAGGATAAGATACGCGGACTGGGATTCAAGCGCGGTTTCGGCACGGGAGATGTGCTTCTGCAGGCGGTTTCGCAGGAAGCGCAGCCGGTCGGAGACATCAGTAGCGCTAAGCAGCAGGCTGAACTCGATCTCGGCAACCGCGGCACCTTCGTTCTCGACCAGCTCGGCCCCCATAGAAAAACGACTGAGCAGCCGCATCAGGGTTTCACCCTTATCACTGATCATGTAGCTACCGGACTCCCGGTAGAACTCTAACCAGCCGACATAGGTCATCCGTTGCAGGAGGTAGGCCCACTGGCGCTCGCGCACCCAGTGGCACTTCTCGTCGAGTTCGGCGCGAGTCCATTGCACGCGATCATCGGTCATGAGCTCGTGCAGAATGGTAAACACGACTTTGGTCTTGGCCTCGGCACCATTGAACAATTCGTGCAGCAGCGGCAGGAAGTAGCTCAGTGAGTTAGCTTGACTCACCTGCTGCAGACCGTAATGCCGGTGCTCGTCGTTGATGTATGCGAGAATGTCTTCTGGTTCGGACATGATGCTCAGCGGAGATTTAGGAAGTTGGGCGAACCTAGCCGTAAATCAGAGCCTAGCAAGTTCAAGAAAGCCCAAGTTTACTGCGAGAGGCGGACATGAGCGCGTGCTCGAAGTCCTCGTTGGTCGGATAGTATGCGCCGAATGTGGACTCCCAAAACTCCGCCTGCTCCATACACAGGTAGAAAAAGACCTGGTCGTGCCAAGGTGCAAAACTGCGATACAACGTCTGAAACTGCTGCTTTTTGAGGTCTGGGGGATAACTGAGTTTCCCCTTGGCCGTGGGGACCAGGTCCATCTGCAGCATCTTGGTGGGGCGCTCGCGCTCGCGGATAGCGCGGATCACGGGGCGGATGAAGGTCACAGAGCCCATCGATATGAATAGAATCTCATGGGGTGCGAACTCCGCAAGTACGCGCTCGACCAAAGCCGGGTAATCGCTCTCCCAGCCATCGTAGACGATCATGGGGTGAAAGTGAAAGGAGACGCCGATTCCGCGGTCAGCCACGGCGCGGGCAGCACGGAGCCGCTCGTCGAGTGACGCAGTGAAATGTTCCTCGCTGTCGATCACCGCCTGAGGATTCAGTGACCAGCTGCAGACCAGGTTACGGGGCAGGTCTTCCGACTTAAGGAAATGGGAGACGTTCTTGCTCTTGGTTTTGAACTCGAGCAGGATGTTTGGGTTCTCGCGGGCAAACGAGCAGAGGTCGTCAAGATTACCGTGTTGATTACCCCACATCAGCGAATCCGAAGACTGGCCGGTCCCGTAGTGATAGTTTCGCGTGGGGTCGAGGGTCTCGCTCAAGGCCCGCAGCTTCTCTGGCAGGTTCGCGTCGAAGGTGACGGACTTGCCGTAGAAAGTCTGAATAGTGCAATAGCTACAGCCAAATCCGCAGTTCTCAACCGTGTCGATAGTCCGCAGGTTGCAACAAACGGTCTCCGGAGACGCCACTGGACACATGCCATGGATCTTGCGCTCGGTGGTTGCCAGCTCTTTGCTCAGCTTTACGGGTTTGAGCAGTGGGGGATCGCTGAAGTCCTTCTCACCTGCCCGCAACTGGCCAATGCGCAGCCGGAGATCCCGGAGCAGGATTTTGCGGGCGTTGGGCTTTTCTTTGGGCCAATAATCCCCGAGGGACCCTGCGCCCCAATGCTGCAGGTCCCGCGCCATCTCGATGAGCTGTCGGCGTTCCTGATGGGTGAAGGCGAGACGCTCGCCAGCTTCCGCCAAGAACACCCGCTCCTTGGCTGTGAGCTTATCGAAAAGGGGCGCAGATTCGCGCCATGGGGCAAGCACCGCCGCGCCGTCACTCACGGCGAGAGCTCTGCCGAGGTTCCATGAGGACGTCACAGGCGCGGCCGTGAATGTGGCGCAGCTCATGTTCGGATAGGTTCGCGCCGAAGGTGATGCCATCGGAGTCCCCGATTGCGACGATGCTTTTGACGTAGGGCTCGTCGATAATAACGGCACGGAACAAGCGCATGGTGGACTTGGCCACCTCTACCTTGTGCACAAATCCGAAAAAGCGGCGCTCAATCAGCACTCGCTGCGCACTGACGGCGAGGATCTCGTCATAGAATGGGTCAAACAGCCGACGCCAGCGCTCCAGCCCGTAGGCCCCGAAACAGACAGCGCCACAGACGGTCGCCATGATGGCAGGAGCGGCAAGCAGGTAGTATTCATGAGAGGCGCACCACGCCGCGATCACAACACTAAACGGAGTCGAAAACACAGCCAGCGAGGCTACTGCTGGAAAGGAATAATACTGGGCAGGCGAGACGGCAACAAACTCGCCGTCTTCTTCCGCAAGCTTGCACCAGAGGTGCCGTGGCGCGTTTCTCCGCGGGCCAATATCGACCGGCCTCCAGTCAGAAAATAACGCGCGTGAAGACCGAACACGACACGAAGCATACAGGTCATCAATGAAGTCCACGCCCATGTCCTGAGCTATTCGGTACCCGAGACGCCATGCCGAAATAGGATCACTGGCCGTAAAAAGAGTGCGCTCCTTTCGACCTATCTTAAGCTGAACAGCTGCCCGATACTGGCCGAACGCGGAGATCCAGCGGACCCGGATCATACCGCTCTTGAACTTCAGCACCTCGGTCATTCCTAACAGCCAACGGCTCCGCAAAATGCAGCGTTTCGTATCCAAAGTCACCGTGCGAATTGCGCAGATTGAGATGGTCAGAATCACCATAAAACCGCCCAACCCCAGCAGAGTAGGCCAGGGCGATGGGATACGCAGAAAATTATGTGCTCCCAGCAGTATACAAACTGCCAGAATAGTGGAGGCCAACAGCGTTTCTAAATCCGGAGAACGAGTTTCCCAGACGTTGGGCCGTGATTTTGTCCAATTTGCCATCAGTAACTATACATAAACCGAGTTAGCGTGGCCGGTGCTTGCTTGATATTTGGCCTCAAAAGGAAGTTTTTGTGATACCGCGCGTGTGAACCGCAATCACGCTTTGACAAGCAAAAGTACGTTCAACTGTTTTACTGTCAATCTAGATACCGCCAGATGCGTGAGAATTTCCGGACAGGGCTGGACGGGGAAGGCCCGTCTCAGTTGGCGCGAGTCGTGCTAAGTTGCTGATTTTATCATGTTGAGAGGATGCTTGCTATGCGCGTTCGATTTGCCCCTTCGCCGACTGGAAATATTCACATAGGCAATATTCGCACGGCGATTTTTAATTGGCTTGCAGCCCGGAGTTGCGGCGGCGAGTTTCTGTTACGAATAGAGGACACAGACCGGGAGCGGTCGACAGACGAGGCGGTGCAGGCGCTGTTTGGGGTCATGGAGTGGATGGGCCTCACCTTTGATGGCGAGCCGGTCTACCAGAGCGCCCAGCGGGAGGCCCACTTGACGGCGGCAGAGTCGCTGTTGGAAGGCGGGCATGCGTATCGTTTTGCCAAAGGGGATGGCGGCGAGGCAACGTTGCTACGGTTTCCCTGGAACACAGCTGGATTGCCATTCGTCGTGGATACGGAGAGCGTCGAGCTGGAATTGCATGCGGACGAGCCGGTTTGCGTCGACCAGACGGGCGTGAGCTACTCCCTGCGGACACGCAAGGGCAAGCCAGCGCCGCAGCAAGGGACGCTGGCGGGCTTCAAGGGCTTGCAGCTATACAATGCAGCGGGCACGCTGCTGCTGGGGCTGGATGATGAGGTAGGCGGGATCCTGGACGGGACAGTGGCGCACGAAGTGGCAGGTGCCGTCCGCATGGTTTTTCAACGCCGGGAAGTGCAGTTCACGGACTTAGTGAAAGGGCATTTGAGCAAGCCCCTGGACAGCATGCGTGACCAGGTGATCGTCCGCAGCGATGGAAACCCGGTGTTTCACCTGGCGAATGTGTGCGACGACATCGCCATGGAAATCAGCCACGTGATTCGGGGTGACGACCATGTGGAGAATACGTTTCGGCATGTGTTCTTGTACGCAAGCTTGGGTGCGAAATTGCCGCAATTTGCCCATTTGCCGATGATTGTGAATCAGCAGGGACGGCCATATAGCAAGCGCGATGGCGATGCTTACGTCGGAGACTTCCGGGCAAAGGGCTACCAGCCGGATGCACTGTTCAACTACCTGACACTCCTGGGCTGGTCTCCTGGCCACGATGTCGAGTATATGCCGCGGCCGGAGCTGATCGCAGCGTTTGCACTGGACCGGGTGATCAGCTCGCCAGCACAGATGGACTTTCGCAAGCTGCTCGATTTCAACGGTCGCTATCTGGCGGACCTGCCGTTTGCGGAGTTCGCAAATGCTGCCTGGGCGGCGGCTGCGGATGAGGATTGGGCTGGCGGGGAGCGGGAGTTTTTTGACCAAGTGGCACTGTTGCTGCAAACGCGGACAAAGCTGTTTACGGATGTGGCAGGCTGGGCTCCGTTCTTCGTGGAGACGCTGACTTATGACGAGAAGGCCGTGCGGAAGCACCTGGCAAAGGACGGAGTGGCAGATCGCCTGCGGGCTTTAGCCGCTGCTTTCTCCGGACTCGAGGCCTTCGACGTTGCGGGCATTGAGTCCGCAATTCACGGTGTGACGGAAGCGGCGGAAATGAAGCAGGGCAAGCTGAATCAACCGATTCGTGTCGCGCTCACCGGGCAAAGCGTAGGCGCGGGCATTTACGAGACTGCGGCACTGCTGGGACGCGAGCGCGTACTGGCACGTTTGGAGGCAGGGATCGCGCAAGCAGGGTAAATCCCGTTGACGCAAGACACTGGCACGGGTAGAGTGCCCCACCAATACACTGACAAGGAGACGACATGGCGAACCGCACCGCAACATTCACAACGACCCTCGGCAAGTTCACAATTGACTTGTACGAGGATCTGGCACCGATCACGACTGAGAACTTCATCACGCTGGCGGAAAAAGGCTACTACAATGACCTGATTTTCCACCGTGTCATCAGTGGCTTCATGATCCAGGGCGGCTGCCCCACAGGGACAGGCACTGGCGGACCTGGCTACAAGATTCAGGACGAGTTTCACCCGCAGCTACGGCATGATGAGGCAGGCGTTTTGTCGATGGCAAACGCGGGCCCCAACACGGGCGGATCGCAGTTTTTCATTACACTCGGGCCGACGCCGCATCTGGATGGTAAGCATGCAGTATTCGGCAAAGTCGCGGAAGGCATGGACGTGGTCAACAAGATCGGCACCACCCAGACCGGTCGCGGTGATCGCCCGGGCACCGATGTGGTGATGCAGGTTACCATCTCCGACTGACCGCGACATGTTCCCGCAACCCGCCGCTCAGGCGGAACCCACACGACTCCAAGACCGTCGGACTTCGGCATGAAGCTGGTTCACATTGAGGGCAAGCTGCGTGGCGAGGTGGTGACATTGCCACCACTTGGCTGCTGCATTGGCCGCGAGAACGATAACGATCTCGTGCTAGAAGACCCCGATGTGTCCAGCTACCACGCGAAGATTGAGCAGGTAGACGGTCTCTGGCGGCTGCGGGATCTGGGGAGTACGAACGGCTCGGCGCTGAATGGCCAGCCGGTAAGGGATAGCGCGATGCTCTCGGAAGGGGACGTCATCCAGACCGGTAGCAAGCGCTTCGTATTTACCAGCCACGATAGCGTCGTGCTCCCAGCTGCGGAGTTTTCTCAGGAGACAAAGCTGATAAGCAAGCGACACCGCGTGCCGCTGTTGGCAGGCGTACTCGTGTTGATGCTGGTGATTGTCTGCCTGGCGGTGGGATTGCGCCAGAGCGCGCCGCCGCCAGCGGTTGTCTCGGCTGTGCCGGAGAACGCCACGCACCTAATGTTGCGATACGAGACGCTGCAGGTTACGCCGCAGAATGTGTTTCGATTCTATCTCGAGCTGGACCGGGGCACGCTCAGCGCGTCGGTGGATGACCTGGCCAATGAAAGGCAGTTCGAGCGCGAGAAGCTCCTGTCACCGGAGCAATTGGCTGAGCTGGAGAGTATCGTCTTCCAAGAGAGTTTTCTGGCGCTGCGAACGCCAGCAGTGCGCGGCACGGGGAGTCGGACGCAGATTGCCCAGCTGACCGTACGGAAGGGCCGCAAGGGCAACCATGTAGCCTACATCAACTCGCCAGCTGAGCCGGATTTCGAGATTGTCGCGACAGAACTGAGCGGATTTGCGGAGTCGCACTTGGATCTGGCGGCGATTGCGATCTCCCGTGAGGAGTTGCTGGAAAGCGCGCATCGCCGGTTCACCCACGGCGAGCGGCTGTTTGCCGAGCGAGATGTGAATACCCCGAATGTCTATCTGGCGATTGAGGAGTTCAGCCATGTGCTGCAGTTGGTTTCTGATCTGGATAACCGGCCGGAGTACTACGCGAAGGCGCTGATGCTGAAGCGGGAAGCACAGAATCTTTTGGACAAGGAATTGCAGGATCTGACCTTTCGGGGCCAGACGCACCGCAAGCTTGGGGAGTTGGAGCTGGCCAGGGCGGCATTTCTGCGAATCGTGGAGATGGTGCCGGATCGAGAGCACCCACGGGTTTCGCGGGCACGGAAGGAATTAGGGTATCTTGAAGCACAGATCGAGAAGCGGCGAAGGAAACGGTGATGCGAACTCCGCAAAATTGGCACCTTGCCCTGGGGGCACTGTTGGCGCTCGCACTTTGGAGCGCAGAAGTGCGCACATTGGAGATCTCAAGCCAGCCAGAGTCGGCTGAGGTGACGGTGAACGGGAAGCAGGTAGGCTTGACGCCGCTTGTGCTGCAGATCGATGTGGCGGGGCACATGGTCGAGGTGCGCAAGAAGGGGCATCATCCCCATTTCGAGCGAATTCAACCGGGTGCCATTGATCCGTATCAGGTAGAGGTAAGACTGGAGCCGTTTCGACCACCGGTACGGCTTACGTCCTCACCGCCTGGCGCGAGCATCTTGATGGCTGGCAAGCCGCTGGGAACCACTCCCTGCGTGGTGCCACTTCCACTCGGCACTAAGGAGGTCACGTTCAGCCTTGCGGGACACCAAAGCCGGACGATTACGCTGCAAGTGCCCGACGAACGACCGGTCGGTTTGCATTGCCTGCTGGAAAGCCTGCTGGGGAAGTTGCGGGTGGACACCACCCCCCAGGGCGCGTCAATCTACATCAACGGCCAGTACCGGGGCAATAGCCCGCTGGTATTGACGGATCTGATGGCGGGTCGCCATGAGGTACAGGGTCGCCTGGCCGGACACGAAAATGTCTCAAATTCGGTGACGCTCCTCAAGGATCAAGAGGTGCGAGTCCCACTGCCAGCATTTCAGGCCAAGCCGGGTGCACTACGCGTGGAAACTACGCCAACCGGGGTGGATGTGTATGGCAACGATGAGTTGCTGGGCACCACGCCTTTCGAGCGCAAGAACCTCGCGCCCGGAATTCTGATTCTCCGGCTGACTAAAACCGGGTTTGACGACGTGCACCAGAACGCAAGCATCGGGCCTGGCAAGACCACGAAGATCATCACAAATATGGAATCGGTACTGGGCGGATTCTCCCTGGCCACTGAGCCGCCGGGCTGCCAGATTTACGTGGGCGCAAAGAATCTGGGGACCACGCGGCAACAGGGAACGCGTCTGGTTTCCAAGATCACCGATTTTGCCGACCTGGCCGAGGGGCCGCATCTGGTGGAAGTGCGCAAGGCTGGCTACGCGCCGATTCGCAAGAAAGTGCTGGTTTTTCGCGGTGAACTGACCCAGCTTGGCACCCTGAGGCTCACCAAGCTTTGGATCCCCGACCATGAGCTTCATAAGGCAAATGGCGAGGTGATTCAGGGGGTTCTTGTGAGTAAGGCAGCGAATGGCTCGATCGAATTCAGCCCGATGAAGTCGGTGACGATCCTCTACGACGGAGATGAGTACATCAAGCTGCGGCCTTTGAAGACGGTCGCGCCATGAGGTGGGGCGCTTTAGCACTACTCTGTGTGCTCTCCACGAGCGCCTCCACGATCATTCCGTGGAAAGGCACCCCGATCAGCAAGGTCACTGTGGAGGCAGTTCAGAATGGCTATCTATACTACACGCATGGGGACGCTAGGGAAAAAGGGCGCGTCAAGCTGTTCGACATCAAGACGATTATAGAATCGGAGGCGGCGGACGACAACGCTGACGACGGAGACGAGCATCCAGCTGAGGAAGGACTGGCCCCCACCAACAAACGAGCGAAGATTGTGTCCTTTGACGCGCTCCCAAATCGTCGCCGCCCGGCACGGATATTGAAGCTTGGCGTGCTGCATCGGAAGGCGCGCATGCAGGCCCCATATGTGCGGGTTTTCGTGCTCGTGGAAGATACAGATGGCCAACGCAAGCTCCGCAAGTTCAGCAATCGAAAGCAAGATGACCCGACTCGATTGGCCGGCGTGCCGGAGGTAAACGCCCGGGCTTTTCGGAGCAAAGGGTATTTGGCCGAAGTGGGCTCGATGATTAGCTGGCGCGCGGAGATCTGGGTCGACGGTGAATTGATCGAGTCGCGCGAAGAACTCGGTAAGTCCAAGCCCGGCTGGTGGCGAGACCTTCCGCTCGAGCGCAGCATCACCATGCATGAAATGGACCCGGGCGGGCCCGTAGTCACACGGGAGCGAATCGCGGAGGGCCCACAGGCCAAGATTCGCTTCGCGAGAGTCGCACAGAAACTCGGCCAAGAAGGCATGCATCTATCCTACGGCTTCACCGTGGCTGCGGACCAAAAGTCTGCGCCAGTCCCAACCGTGACTCTCTACACCTTGCTGGCAGACAATAACGGAATGAGAGAGCTCGTGACACACACCGACTCTCCTGCCTCGGTGCAGATGGTAAACGGCCAAGGCACCATTCACAGCCAGGTACGCCTGCCCCCTGAAGTTCAACTCTCAAGACCCGCCGTTGACGACACCGAGAGTAGGCATCTGGTCTTTTGGCGGCTGGAACTGCGCTATGGCGAGCACGTCGCTTCGGAGTTTAGCTCCCCGGATTCGCGGGTTGCAAGAACTCTGGCGGAGAATTGGTGGCTGAAGAAGTAGCTCGGGGTAAGTTCCAGCCAACGGCAAAAAGGATGCTGTAAACGAGCAGCAGCCGGGCGGTGGCACCAAGCGTTTGGTTTAGTGGGCGACCGGTTTCACGCCAGACAGCGCGCACGAGCGGAACGATAGCTAGAACGCAGGCGAGTGAGGCGATCGCCACCGCGTGGTGGCTGCCGCTTCGCAGAATCAGCACCACGGGAACCAGCGCCGCTGCGATCAGTGCCACCGTGTAATGGATGCGGCCGTAGGTTCGCCCCCACATGACGATGAGGGTACGCTTGTGGGCCGCGCGGTCTGTCTCCAGGTCGCGCAGATTGTTGACGGTAAGGATCGCGACAGAGAGAAAGCCGGGGCCAAAGCCTGCAATGATCGCATCTGTACTCCAGGAGTCGGTCATGATGTAATGCGTCCCCCCTACGGCTACGGGGCCGAAGTAGATGAAGGCGGCTACGTCTCCCAGGCCGTTGTACCCCAGCGGGAAGGGGCCGCCTGTGTAGCAGATGGCGGTGATGACCGCGGTCACGAGAATAATCACCACCGGCAGCCCGCCACGCTGGATCATGGCCAGCGCGATCAGGCTGGCAATGCCGAAACAGAGGCCCGCGGCGCGGCGCACTGCAGCGGGGGAAATCAGCCCAGATTGGGTGACCCGCACGGGCCCAAGGCGGTCTGGGGTGTCCGCACCTTTCTTGGCGTCGAAGTAGTCATTGGCAAGGTTGCAGCCAATCTGCAGCGCCAACGCAAATAACAAGCACAGGGCGGCAAACAGCCAGTTTAATGCGGACTCCGCAAAAGCGAGAGCGGCACCGATCAACACAGGCGCAAATCCGGCCCAAAGAGTTTTGGGGCGGATTGCCTGGATCCACGGCAGGGTCACCCAGGGGCCTGCTTCAGCAGTGCTTGCAAGGCAGGGCGCAAGGCGTCAGTGCCCTCTTCCAGCACGGCGCAGACCGGGAAGATCGGCAAGCTCAGAGCCTCCCGCAGTTCGGCGAGGTTCTCGGCAGCGTCGTCTCCGTCGGTCTTGTTCGCCACCACGATGCTGGGGCGATCGCTAAGGCCTGGCAGGTAGTGCTCCAGCTCGGCCTGCAGAGAACGAAATGCATCGAGCGGTGAGATACCGTCTATGGCCGAAAGATCAAGTACGTAGGCCAGAACGTGTGTGCGTTCGATGTGACGCAGGAACTCGTGTCCTAGGCCAACATTAAGATGGGCCCCTTCGATCAGGCCGGGAATATCGGCGATGGTCAGAGTCTTGTAGTCTGGGAGATTCATCACACCAACGTTGGGCGTGAGCGTCGTAAACGGATACGCCCCCGTTTCTGGATCGGCGCCGGTAAGCGCCGAGAGTAGCGTGGACTTTCCCGCATTGGGATAGCCGACGAGGCCGACGCCAGCCACAATCTTGAGTTCTAGGTCTAGGGCAGCTGCGCCGCCCTCTTTTCCCTCTGTGGCGTCGCGGGGCACCCGATTGGTGCTGCTCGCGAAAGAACGATTCCCGACGCCGCCGACTCCGCCTTCCGCCGCTACGTACTCGTCCCCGTCATGCTCGAGATCAGCAAGCAGAGCGCCATCCTCAGGATCAGTCACAAGGGTCCCGATGGGGACCTTGATCACGACGTCTTGGCCGTTCCTGCCTTGCAGTCCCTTCCCGCCGCCGGGCCGACCGTTCTCGGCCTCATAGTGACTGAGATATTTCAGTGCGGCGAGGCAGGAGACGTTCTCGTTTGCGCGGAGGACCACAGAGCCGCCCCCACCACCATTTCCGCCGTCGGGACCGCCTCTCGGCAGGTTCCGTTCGCGACGAAAACTTACAACCCCGTTGCCACCGTTACCGGCTGTGACTTGAATAGATACACGATCAACAAACATGGAACTGTGAGCCGGATTCCGGCCCTCCGAGTTAAGCAGCCCGATGGGCTATTGGGTGGCGCGGGCGCGGGTAACTTTCCCGGTCTCTAGATTCCGCAGGTAGACGTGGGATGCCTTCTGGCCGAGCACTTTGTACTCGCGTGAACCCAGTGTCAGCAACTCTCCTTTTCGAGCCAGGAATACGGTTCCCTTCCGACTTTGGAACCCGAATAGCTGGCTATCCGCGTTCGACGTGTCTCGGCTCGCCTGCGGCCGTGGTGCCGAGAACGACCTGCGGCTGACCTGCACGCCGCGTACGCCGAGTGCCACGCCGTAGCTCACAGTGCGAAAGCTCGCAGGGCGAGCGGGATGAAAAATGACGGACCCGTTGGCCTTTTGCTCGATCCGCGGCGCGGAGTACGAATCCGGCACGAGATGGCGATCGCTGACGACGATGCCGCCGGCAAACGCGGGGAGAGCAAGTAAGAGAATGACTGTGGTGACTTTCATGCCGTTACTATAGCGCTATTCCACGGCTTTCCCGGTTGAATCGTAACACCAGCGAATTCTTGTAGTAGTACGGGTGGTCTTTGTGTGTCAGAACTGCCTGCGATGCACAGTTCCCCTCACTGCCTGACGATTATTACGATGGAACTCATGATGAGCAACTGGCTCCGAATTGCGATGTTCGCATCGCTGGCCGCACTGTCCGCGCATGCGCAGCGACTGGTGGTGGACGGCGCGCTGGATTTCGGGCTGGTGACAGCCGACCTGCGGGTCGAGCGACAGCTACGGCTGCGCAATGCTGGCAAAAAACCGCTGCGGATCAGCCGCGTTCAGGTGAGTTGTGGCTGCCTGGCGGCTGAGTTGAAGAACGAGCGCCTGGCTCCTGGAGAGGAAACCCTGCTCGTGATCCAGCTGGATGCATCGCAGGTGAGCGGGCATTTCGAGCGGTCGCTGCGCATCGTCTCGAACGATCTCGAACAGGCAGGACACTTTGTGCGGATTCGCGGCGAAGTGGCGGTTGCAACGGGGCCAAGCCAGGCGACCGAAGCGGTTGATGAGTCGGGCTGGCGTCCACGTGAGGTGCTGATCAAGGTGGCGGCGCCGATGCGATCCATGGCGGATCTGGCCTGCGATTTGCAATGCGATAGCAGCGCATCCGTCCACCGAGCCGGTGGCTGGATCTGCCTCACCCTGAAGGACGATGAATCGGTGACCGCGGCGCTGCGCCGGCTCAGTAAGCACGCCGAGGTGCTCTACGCCCAACCGAACTACGTCTACGAACCAAGAGAAGTGCCGAACGATCCTGACTTCGGGATTCAGTGGGCGCTGCAGAATACTGGACAGGCGATCGGTACGGGCCAGAACGCTCAGGGCGTGCCCGGCGCAGATATGCAGGTTCTGGCTGCCTGGGAGCTCAACCAGGGCGCAAGCGGGGGCAATGGCGCGATCGTGGCTGTGCTAGATAACGGGGTCGATTATACACACCCAGAGCTCAACGGCCAGATGTGGGATGGCACAAACTGCCTCGACCACAACGGAGATCCGTTGGGCGACTGCATTCATGGTTACGACTACTCCACGTCACTGGGGGATACGGACCCGATGCCGGTGTCCAGCGATCACGGCACACACGTGGCTGGGGTGATCGGCGCGGCCGCCAACAACGGGATCGGAATCGCTGGAATTGCGCCCAATACTAAAATTATGGCCGTACGCTCGTCCAACTACTCGTCAGTCGACTTCGTCAAGGGCATCTACTTTGCGGCCCACAACGGCGCGACGGTGATCAACGCGAGCTGGGGCTATGCCGCCTCGACCTGCCAGACGATCCGCGATGAAGGGCAGACGACTTTGCCGATCGGGGATCGCGCGCTGTATGACGCGATTGCCGATTTCCCGGGGCTTTTCGTGGGCGCAGCGGGCAATTCTAACCGTGAGCACAACGGCAGCAGCTGGTTCGATTCGACTGATTACGGGCACACCGTGGCAGGCTGCTGGGATGCCCTACCGAATGTCTTCAATGTGGGCGCCAGCGATAATCATGACACGCGCTGGACGAGCTCAGACTGGGGCCTCTATGTGGACATCCTGGCGCCCGGCAAGAGCATCTACAGCCTCTCTGTAGACGAAAAGTATGTACAGAAATCGGGGACATCGATGGCGGCACCGCAAGCAGCAGCAGTGGCAGCTCTGATTTGGGGATTTCGACCAGAGCTGACGGTTGCGGATGTGCGTGAATATCTATTTCAGGGCGGAGAGTGCATCGCCACCACGAGCCCCTACTTCACCTCTGACGACGCCTACTGCGGCGCTGGATTTGCGAAGCGACTCAATGCCTATCGCCCGTTGGCCACGTTGGCTACGCCCACCGTGACCAACCTGCGAGCTTACACAGATTCTACCCTGACGGTGGAGATCACAGATGGCGGTGCAATCGACGGCGGCCAGCCCTACTGGACCTGGGATCCGCCGCAAGGGCAGGGCCTGATCGATCACTACCGGATCGTGATTGATGACGGCGCTCTGTACGACCAGACCATCACGACGCCGCTCTTTAACGCCGCGTCGCATCAGGTCACGTTTGGTGCCGGGCCGCACAGCTTCGAAGTAATCGGTGTCAATGACCTTGGTGCCATTGGGGCCGCGGTCACCTTCACCTGGACCGAAGCTGGCACCATCATCTCGACCACGCCGCCTGCGTCCGTGGTCGAGGGCAGCACCTTGAGCATCCCCTTCAACCTGACCACGGCAGATGACCAGAACCCGGAGGTTACGGTTAACTATCTGCTGTTGGGAAAGGAGGCATTTTCGGCATTCGAAAGTGTTTGGTTTCAAGGAACTGTGGTCTGGCCCGCAGGCACCAGTGGCCTCCAGCAGCTCGACCTGGACCTGAGTCCTTTTGATAACCCCTATGATCAGGATGACAGCCAGCTGCGGCTGATTCTGGGGCCGGCACAGAACGCGCCGATTCGACCGCCGACACAGCGGACGATTACGCTTGTGGACGATGATCTGCCCCCAGCGATGGCGATCAGTACGCCAACCTCTCTAAACGAGGCAGGCTATCTCGACTTTGTGGTAAGCTTGGACGAGCTGTCGAGCAAGACCGTGACCTTTAGTTATGCGACAGCGGACGGCACGGCAGTGTCGCCGGCTGATTACGCCGGGCTGTCTGGCTCCGGACTCATCGGCCCAGGCGCGTCCAGCACTATGATCAGTGTCCAGATCGGCGAAGACGTGGCCGTAGAGGGAGGGGAAACGGTGCGCCTGCTCCTCACCAATGCTGCGCCGGTTGATGCCGCCCGCAGCGTGCTAGACGGAACAGGAACCATTCTAGATAACGACGTGGCTCTCGATGTTCAGCCAGGCTGGCGCCTCCTGTCTTTTCCGATTCAATACGCATCGCCGTCCCGGAGCACGCTGCTGCCGGGGGCAGACGCCGTCTGGCGCTGGAATGCCGGCGCGCGCGAGTTTGAACAAGTCGACGAGATTCGCCCCTTTGAAGGATACTACGCGAATTTCTTTACCAGCACAAACACAATTCTGGAGGGGATGCCACAGCTTCCCGGCCCTCATCCTCTGGCCATGGGCTGGAATCTGATCGGTCCCGCAGTTTCCCGCGCTTTGCCGCTCGACAACGCGGCGCTCTCGCCCACGGTTATCTACTGGAATGACGCCTGGTCCGTGCCGGCTTCCTTGACCCTTGGAACTGCCTACTGGATCTTTGCGCATCGGGCGACGACCGTAGATTTGTACACCGAAGAATAAGTACACTGAAGAATAGAGTATGCCGTTTACCAAAACGCCTCCCAATCATAGTGGCCAACAGCCGGGGGACGCCCCGCCCCCAGACCCCGGATCAAGTTGTATCTTTACGATCTTCTTCCTCGGCCTCGGAATTGCCGCGATCTGCCTGATCAGCTATTGCCTCTACCTGGCCTGGCCGCTGATTGAGGCTGCGATCAATCGCCCAGCATGAAGTTGCGGCGAAGGCTGGCCGCGCATCTGCGGCTCGGCCAGCGTGGCGAACGCATGGCTGCTCGCCTTCTTCAAAACCTCGGCCTAGAGATTCTCTGCCGCAATGTCGTCGGCCCGCATGGCGAATTGGATATCATCGCCCGTGACGGAGACGTCCTTTGCTTCGTCGAGGTCAAGGCTCGGCAGCAGCACTCGTTTGCACGGCCCATTGACGCGGTGACCAAGGAGAAACAGCGCCACATCATCGCCACCGCCCGACGCTACCTCCGGCATCTCGGACGCCCGCAGATCGTCAGCCGTTTCGACGTCGTGGAGCTTATCTATGAGGGGCACACGGTGATAGACGCCCGCTACTGGCCCGGTGCCTTCGAGCCGGACTGAAAATTCCATTCGTCTGACTCACGCTTAGGCCCACCTGAAGCGCACTGCCGCCTCTCGCGACGAGATCGAATGAATGCGTCTGGATCGGAATAGCCGGGCGAAAGTTGCTGGACAGTTCCGGGATGGCCACAAAGGAAACAAGAAACAAACTGCCGCTCCGTTTTTTGATCATTGCGTCCTTTGGCGGCTACCCTTGATTCAATTTTACTTTGCTCGCTCCCCAGCCACTCCGTTTTCATTCGTCGAAATGTTTGGCTTGCCATCACTCCCGGTCAGCCAAGGTGCTTTGCAAATGACGCAAACCTCGATTCCGTGCCTTGGCTTTCGGGATGATGCCGTCAAGGGGAAGCCAGCTCAGCTTTAAGCTGCTTGCTCAACTTCTGCACCAGCTCCGGCTTCTCCTTGGCCAGATTCTTCGTCTCCTTCTCGACTGTGCGATGATCATACAGCTCTGCGTAGCCATCGTGATGCAGAATGAGGCGGTGTGCGTCGGTCCGGATGGTCTTTGCACGGCCCCAGTAGGAAACTGCCAGATGGCCGATCACCTCCGGATCTTCCAGCTGCGGGCGTAATGAGCGGCCATTCGCGAACGTCGGGAGTTCCAGCCCCGTCAGGTCGCAGAGTGTGGGGAAGATATCCAGGCTGGATACGATCGCATCCGCCTTGACGCCCGGCGCTTCCAGGTTCGGTGTCGAGATGATCAGCGGCGATCGCAATGCCTCCTCAAACAAACAGTGCTTGCCCCAAATCGCATGCTCTCCCAAATGCCAGCCATGATCTCCCCACAAAACCACCACTGTGTTCTGCTCTGCGCCTGCCTCTTTGAGTGCATCCAGAATCTCTCCCACATGTTTGTCTGCGTAGGTGACACAGGCCGCGTAATGCCGTCGCAGCAAATCTGCGTAGCCAGCGTCGGAATTCGGATCCCTGCCGCTGTGATCGTACTGTCTGGAAAACTCGCCGGAGCCATGCCAGGTTGTTCGCCAGGTCGGCTTACCAGGATGCGGCGTGGGCGGCAAGGCTACCTCCTTGTAGGGTGCCATGTAGGCCTCCGGAGCACCAAACGGCAAGTGCGGACGAATCAACCCAATAGCCAGGAAAAAGGGGGTGTCTGCGGCCGCCAGTTCCTTGAGCTGCACCAAGCCTTCATCGGCAATCAAGCCGTCGGGATAAATTGTGTCTGGCCCAGCCGCACTTTCATAGGCCTTCATCTTACCACGCTGGCGACTCTGCCCGTTCGCAAGGCCATGCATGGCACGACTCGGATACTCCCAGGCGCCGCACGGCATCAGCTGCCGATCCCATGCCCCAGGCATTTCGGGGCGGCTCTTGTCAGCCCAATTCCCCCCGCCCCAGCCACCGGGATGATGCGACACCTTGCCCACGGATACCGTCGTATACCCATTGGCTCGAAACCATTCGGGCATGCTCGGCGGTACCGTCTCCGGCGCATCCTTCATCCTGCTCGCACGTTCGAACAGCGCTTGATTCCCGGGTGTTTGATCCCCATACAGGCCCGTTAACAGCGTATAGCGCGATGGCCCACAGCTTGGGGCGTTTACATAATGGCGATGAAACGCCCTCCCCTTCTCAGCCAACCGGTCAATATTCGGCGAATGAATGTGCTCAACGCCAAAGGACTTCAATTCCGGTCGCAAATCGTCCACTGCGAGAAACAACACATTCGGCGGCTTTGCGAAGAGCTGCACCGCCAAAAACAGTATGATGGTATAAAGGATCCTCATAATTTTTCTCTCCATGAACATTCGCCCTGCCCCAGAATACGCCACCGAGACATCCATGCCACGCGCGCTCTACGAATCCCTCGAAGATTACCCGTGCTTCCATGCAAAACATGCCAATTCATGAGTTGCGACCTACCCTGGATAAGGCAACACCAGGCCTATTCCCTGCCACGATGAGCCTAGTAGTCGCAAAACTCACTTTCGCCCCCTACTCTTGTGCGCGACTTTCAGCTGGCCACCGTCTGTCCCATCACCTCTGTGGTGCGCAGCGCTCCCCGGCTACATAGCGCTTCAGTAGCGTCCGCATGGCTGTGACCTTCTCTGGGTGCTGAGCATACAGATTCTTGGCCTGGCGCGGATCGTCCTTCAGGTTGAAGAGCAACCCGGGATTGCCCTTCGGATATGCCGCAAAGCCAAAGTGATCGAGATATGCCTTTGGCTCGGGTTGGACCGCACCGCTCGGTGCATCAATGAGAACCCAATGGCCCTTCCGCAATGCGTAAGCCCCTTTGTTTGTGTTCTGCACGGTCGCAACGCGCAATGGACTGTCGTAGCTCTCACCGAGCAGAACCGGCAGCAGATTGTAACTGTCAATTGCCTTCTCACGCCCCAGGTCATAGCCAATGATCTCCGCAAACGTCGCGGCAAAATCCACCTGGCTAACGACTTCATCCGAACGTGACCCCGCTTTGACCTTGCCCGGCCAGCTGACAATGAACGGCACTCGGTGCCCGCCTTCGTAGAGATCGCGCTTCAGCCCCCGCAACTGCCCAGAACTCCATTGATCATATTTCTGGAGTCGCTCGAACGCATGCTTCTCGGTGCCATTGTCCGCGGTGAAAATGACGATCGTATTCTCCAGCAGGCCCTTCTCCTCCAAAGCGGCCAGCACCTTGCCCACCATCGCATCGGTCTCGATCACAAAGTCGCCATAGAACCCAGCCTTGGAGGTCCCATGAAACTCCTTGTTGGGCACGATCGGATAATGTGGTGAGTTGAACGCCAGGTAGGCAAAGAACGGCTGCTCCTCATCCTGCTCCTTGATCCAGTCCACCGTCTTCTCGGTGATCGTCGGTAGAATATCATAGGGATTCCAGCCTTCTGCCATCGGTCCCGCACGAAAGCCCCCCCCGCCGGCAAGCGGTCGCGACTTGATTACCGGCTTCGTCGGGATCGTCTGAAAGCGGTCATCATCAATCCAGCAATACGGCGGGAAGTTGATCGTTCCATCACCAAAATAGCGATCAAACCCCTGGTCCAGCGGCCCAGCCGGGAACCGCTTCGTCCAATCGTACGACTCAGCCAGCTTCGTATTTTTCTTGGAAGCGCCGGGTTTGAGGATCGCATCCCAGTCCCAGCCGAGGTGCCACTTGCCGAAGCACCCCGTGCGATACCCCTGCTTCTTGAACATGCGCGCAATCGTGAATTCGCCCGGCTCAAAGACAGACTTACCAAACGCACCGACGATCCCATGAAAACGTCGCCAATGATGTTGGCCGGTGAGCAGCGCATAGCGGCTTGGCGTGCAAATCCCAGACGAACTGTGCCCATCCGTAAACGTCATCCCCCGTGTCGCCAAGCGATCGATGTGCGGAGTCTGAATCTTTGCCTCCGGATCTCCGTACGAGACATCCGCCACGCCCATGTCATCCGCATATAAAATGACGACATTTGGCTTTGCCCAGATCAACGAAGCAGACAACGCCAAAAGCACAACAAACAACCGTTTCATCGTCACCTTATTTCCGCTTTATCTTGCTCTTCTTCGTGGGGGCACCTTTGCCCTTAGCTTCAGCGCCTACACTACCATGCACGGTCGCGGGTGCTGAAGCCTTAAATGCCAGAACGGGCTCCTGCCACTGAGGAATGCCAGTA
>Ga0115566_10000849_pt1 | contig 26444 bp, 20 predicted proteins | sample COGITO_mtgs_1204_3_FD_87173 | JGI IMG/M metagenome (GOLD analysis project Ga0115566, IMG submission 87173) | Pelagic marine microbial communities from North Sea - COGITO_mtgs_120405 | ecosystem: Environmental > Aquatic > Marine > Epipelagic | place: Germany:Helgoland, sampling site Kabeltonne...
AGATGCGGTGATATCCGTTTCTGCGCTTTCGAGCAAGGCGCTTAAGCCTCTACCCAAGGCACTTTTCTTAGGACTGGCCATCAAATACTTCTGTTACTTTATCCTTCTCATTGATTCTTGTCATCTCATTCTTCTGCAAGATTTCTCTAGCTAGGTTGAGATAGTTTACGGCTCCGCTGCTTGAGGCATCATGCATGATAATCGACTCTCCATGTGAAGGAGCCTCACTGAGTCTTGTATTACGGTGGATTATCGTGTCGAACACCAATTGCTGAAAGTGCATTTTAACTTCTTCTACAACTTGGTTAGCTAAACGTAGCCTTTGATCGTACATGGTTAAGAGCATTCCTTCAATGCTCAACTCTGGATTAATGCGAGACTGAACGATTTTTACCGTGTTTAATAGTTTCCCGAGACCTTCCAATGCAAAATATTCGCATTGAACAGGTATGATGACGCTATCTGCGGCTGTAAGTGAATTGATTGTTATAAGTCCCAAAGAAGGCGAACAATCAATGATGATGAAATCGTATTCATCTCTGATTTTATTGAGTGCCATACGCATCATCCGCTCCCGATTTGGCAGATTGATCATTTCAATTTCAGCTCCTACCAGGTCGATGTGCGCTGGCATGATATCTAAATTTGGGTTTTTCGTATTTAGAATAATGTCTTTTGGTTCAACTTGGTTAATGATGCACTCATAAATGCTTGTTCGAACATTTCGAGGGTCAAATCCAACACCAGAAGTGGCATTAGCTTGAGGGTCAGCGTCTACGATTAGGGTTTTCTTTTCCAACACCCCAAGGCTTGCTGCCAAATTGATGCTGGTGGTGGTTTTTCCTACCCCACCTTTTTGATTTGCTACTGCAATGATTTTTCCCATAATCGATTTAATCTATCGTTTATTCTTTATTCTACTCAATTCTTATCGCTTTCCCCGCCAATGATTAAAACATATTGCGATCATTGTATCAAAGACCGTTGCGGTTAGTTGGTTTCGGATGCGTTTCTTTGCGAATGGTTCAAAGGTCATTATAAAACTACGTGCCTAGTGCGCGAAACCCTTGATTTTATTGGTGTTTTTTGAACATAAATCTGTGAACAAGCTATGATAACCGTAATAAGCGGAACCAACCGTTCTGGCAATGTAAGCATCAAAGTAGCCGAGTCGGTACTAGAGTTGTTAACAACAAATGAAATTGATGCTCAAATCTTAGATCTCCAAAAACTCCCAGAAGATTTCGTTTTTCGTAACGATGTTTTCGGAAACCCTGATCCTGGATTTTCGGCAATTTCAGAACAGTTTATCGCGACTGCCGATCGCTTCGTGTTTGTAATTCCAGAGTATAACGGCAGTTTTCCCGGTGTTTGTAAGGCGTTTATTGATGGGGTTTGGCCCGAACATTTTAAAGGAAAGAAAGCTTCGGTGATCGGTTTGTCATCGGGTAGATCTGGAAATTTGCGAGGCACCGATCAATTGACTAATGTCTTGAATTACTTAGAAGTAGTTGTCGTCCCTTTAAAAGTGAATATTATGTATGTCGATGGTCAGCTTGACGATAATCGAAACCTGATTAACGACAAGACGAGGGAATCAATCCACAAACAGCTTCGATTGCTTGTGGATTTATAGCACTAAAAGAGGCGGCATGGACGCCTTTTTATTTAGGAACGGAGCGATGTAGTTGATCGGCTCAAGTGCTGTTATTTATGACTGCAGAATAATACAGACAAACTCCTTGGTAAGCTTTGGTTGTGTGTTGTCTTATGCGAATTGCAAATTTGCTCAGGTAGGTGAGTTAAGCTTGATCAACCAAAAGTCGCCATCGGGGTCCGAAATAGCAGATGTGTTGGTTCCAATTAAAAAGAAGCCAGAATCAGCAGCAATTTCGAGGCTTGCCCCTTCTTGGTATGCACTATCGCCAAAAGACATAAACTGAAGGCTGTCGCCTTGATTGCTAAAGCGAAAAAAACCAACATCGCTATGATTCGTGGCGTCTCGTATAGATCCACACAGCACATACTGCCCGTTGAAGGCCTTCATAGAACCTACCAAACCGGGATAGTAAATCTTGTGTTGTGCATTGTGTTTTTTTTGCCAAAGCTTAGTGCCAGAGCTATTGATGCCCATAAATCCGATTCCACTCCAATTGTAGTTGAATGCGTTGCCACAGATCAAAATGCTGTCGGGATTTAGTTCCATTATATTCCACCCACCAGCACCGAATTCATCAAAGTCCAACCTTGAATTAAGGTAGAGACTTTGGGCATTCACATGTTTCACTTGGAAGAAAACCAAAATGGTCAAAATGAATGCCCAAAGAATATTTGTCACTATCTTAAAATTACAATTCGACCAGTTACACTGTAGCTTTCGGATGTTATCCGAACCATATATAAGCCATTAGGCAAAGCTCCCAAACCAACTTGAGCGTTTGGATGCTGAGCGATAATCGAAGCATCGAAAACCCTGCTGCCTTTGATATCATAAACAGTTACGCTGAGCTTTTCATTGAACCTTTCGGGTAAAGGAATTGTAATCGCTCCCGTTGTTGGGTTTGGATACAATAAAACAGAGATTTCGTCCTTTTCATTAGATTGTTCATTCGACCCACGCTTATGAGTGCCATCGACATCATATTTTTCACCAATTTGATCCAAGCTCCACAACTCAAGTAAGGTTCTTGCTTCAAAAGAACCCGCCACTGTAGTGTCAGCTGCTATGGCCATCAGATAGGATGCATCCATGCTGAATTTGTCAGGATCATATTCCCATAGATGGGGCCAAGTGACCAGTTCCCTAGCAGTTCGTGCCCACACACACCAAGTAGAGTTGACCGAATCACACAGGGTATTAAATATGCTATCGGCCGCTAAGGTGTCGGCTACCGTAAGGAAATACTTGTAAAGCTGTCGCTTCGCTTCAGGTTTATCACTGTAAGAAAGGAAACTCACCAATTCATAATTCTTTTGCCCGTAAGTAAGTTCCATCGCCATTTGTTGGACAATCCTTTTTCTGAGCAGTTCCTTTAAAATGACCAAGTAGTGCCACTGTGCTGTATCGTAGGGAGGCGCGGACTCCAAATCAATAATCTGGTCAGATAATGAATTGTAGTCACTTACCCATGAACCAGAATTATCAAACATATTGCCTCCGCCTACTGGAAAATGTGAGGGGCAATCCTCGTTTTCATTATAGTTTTTAAGCGTATTTATTAAACTAACTTTAGTAGGATTATAGCACCCACCTGCAGGGATTGTGAATGCATCGGTATTGTGCAAATAGGTGATGCTGTCGGCATCGGTTGCAACAGCGATTTCCCCATCTGTAATTTGACCTCCTCCGGGGGCTGGGCAGCCGTCAAATAAATTTCCAGCAGGGTAAACCGTACTTTGAAATTGTATGCCTTGCACTTCTGAAATTCCAGGGCCAGACGGCACGTTGATGTCCATTATGTTGTCCATATAGCTATTGCAATGAACTTTAAGTCCCTCAGAAATAGCAGTTCCGCGATTATATCGATAGAGTAAACTAGCAAATGATAGCGTGCTGAATTGATTTCTATAGAACTCGTTCAGGCTGTGGTTGTTTGCTACCTCGTTCATAATGATGAGAGAGATTCCCGCAGAATAAGGGGTAGACCAACCGTTGCACTTGTTTTCTTCAATGGTGTAATTATCACAATTGTAAAAATACATATCATAGCCCGAATTGTCCGTAAATCGACACCTTGTAACGGCCGGAAATTGCGAACCTTTCAGGTACACTCCGTTTACATTATTGTTAAAAACGGCTTTATCTTTATCTGATCAAAACGAACGAAGGCGTTCAAACCGCTAAATTTATGAAGGAATAATGCGAGTACTCGGTAGAAAGAGAATTGGTCGTTTGGTTTTCGGACTGTTTGTCGCGCTTGGCTGTGGCTGCAAGCGCGACATAGCTCCGCCAATTGTGAAATGCGCCACCGATTTTGTTACACACAACTTGAAAAACTGCTCATTCACCAGCACGCAAATAAATGGAAGGGATTATGCATCGCCCACTAGCAATCCAAACAATGGCAATGAGTTTGCTGTTGTGGAAGACGGTCGGTTAATCAAGTTCAACATTGCGACCAGTGAAAAAACGGTGTTGGTGGAAGGGTTGGATCGTCTTCTTACCCCCGATTGGGGAGCAAGCGGTTGGATTGTTTTTAGCGCTGGTTGGAAAATTTGGAAAGTAAATGAGAATGGTTCGGGATTGGAGCAGATCACGTTTGGTCCACGAGAAATTTGGCTTGAGTTTAACCCAGCAGGTGATCGAATTGTTTATCCGAGGAATATGGACTTAGGGTTTGAATATGATCAAAACCCTAGTCTGCGAGATCTTAATAAAATGATAGTTATTTCCCTCCATGGAAATCCTATCGATTCTTTTTGCCGATTCTTCGATGAAAACCTGTGTCACCCATGGGAATATTGTTCATGGTCAAAAGAAGATGAAATCGCAGCAGAGTACCGACCAAACAGTGATAAGAGAGGTATAGCGATTTATGACCTTAATGGTCAGATCAAAAGCATTCCCTATTCATTCGAAAAACCTAAACGAAAGGGGGAGCCTTTCATAACTGACATCGAGTGGCATCCCACCAACGGACGAATCTATTTTCAAGATACCAGAGGTCTGCATTGGCTAGACCCGTCAAAAGAAAAGACGAAAAGGTTACGCACCTCATGTGCAGATGAGTTTTATGAAGATTTTACGATTACCTCGGACGGGGAATACATCATTGCAATCAGGGGCGAAGCAACAGCAGATAAAGATGCTTGCACCATCACCGAAGAACGCTATGTGGTGAGGATGAAAACCGATGGGGGAAAAGAAGAGCGAATCTTTATCCCGCCTTGGTAAAAAAATCTACTGTACTCGAATAATGCGGGATTTGTCAATTTGAGTGAATTTCGGAGAAATTTGTACCGAAAATGACAAATGATTCTGACTATTTCTTGATACAGCCTCCTCTTGTCGGCCACTCGAAATGACAAAAGATGAAATTTCACCCCACGTTATTCTGCAACACCACTAAAAAAAAGGCGCCATGGGCGCCTTTTTTTTAGTCTCTCAAATCAATGATGTCATCGGCTCTGTCTTCGTTAAACTCGAAGTCTGCGTCCGTGACCGGAATGTCCGCTTTAAAATTCTTCAAGCGGTAAGTGTATTCATTTCCATCCTTGCCTTTTACCACCATGTTGACCAACTCGAGTTTGTCAGCATCAATATTTACAATGATGGTATGGAAATTTTTGCCTGAAGGGTTCATTGGAAACATTCGAATGACATCCACCGATTTACCATCAATCGTGCTCTTCCCATCATATTGATACTTGAAACCTTTTTTATACATGTGAAAGGCATTGGCTGGATTCATGATGTTTCCGTCTTCTTCACTTTCTTCTGGTACGTCTGAGATTTGAAGTTCTCCGGCATCTTTAATGAATGTCCAAACGGTTTCGCCATTGCATACAATCTCCTGACCGGCAACTTCTAATTTGTACTTCTTTTTGCCTTTCATGGTCACCTTTCCCTTTTGGGTCTCATTGATGCCTTCGGTTTTGTTGATCAGCGTGTATTCGAAATCTGCCGTAAATGATTTATAGGCTGAAGCCTTGTCGCTCAGCGCATCAAGAATAGATTGAGCCTTTGGGTCTTGGGGGTTTAGGTCTTTTTCGGCTTGTTGCGCATAAGTCAGAGCGGTGCTCATTAAGATTATGCTTAGGGTGATAATTGACTTCATAATTGTTTTATTTCTCGTCCAATGCTTTCAAATGCTGTTCCAAACTTATTTCATCTCCAATTAAAACCTGCCGGGCCTTGCTGCCTTCGAATTGTCCGATGATACCTGCGGCTTCCAATTGGTCTACAATTCTCCCCGCACGATTGTATCCTAGTTTTAATTTACGTTGTAAAAGGGATGCACTTCCTTGTTGATGAATGACAATAATTCGAGCTGCATCTTCAAACATAACATCTCGCTCCATATCCTGGAAATTCTCTCCACTACTTTCGCCACCCTCGCCAACAAATTCAGGCAATAAATGCGCATCCGGATAGCCTTGTTGCTCTCCAATAAAATTCGTAATACGCTCCACTTCGGGTGTATCAACAAACGCGCATTGTAGTCGAATTAAGTCATTTCCATTACTAAAAAGCATGTCTCCTCGTCCTATCAACTGATCGGCACCGCCTGTGTCAAGAATGGTTCGGGAGTCAATTTTACTGGTAACCCTAAACGCAATTCGGCACGGGAAGTTCGCTTTTATGGTTCCGGTGATGATGTTTACTGAAGGTCGCTGTGTAGCTATAATTAAGTGAATGCCAATGGCACGAGCCAACTGAGCCAAGCGGGCAATTGGCAATTCTACTTCTTTACCGGCCGTCATGATCAAGTCGGCAAACTCATCCACGACCAAGACGATGTAAGGCAAGTACTTATGACCATTATTCGGATTGAGCTTGCGTTTTATGAATTTTGCGTTGTATTCCTTAATGTTTCGACACTGGGCATTTTTCAGCATTTCGTATCGATCGTCCATTTCGATACACAAGGAATTAAGCGTTGCTACTACTTTACTTGTATCCGTAATAATCGCTTCTTCTTCGCCAGGAAGCTTGGCTAAAAAGTGGCGCTCAATTTTATTAAATAGGGTTAATTCCACCTTTTTAGGATCGACCAAAACGAACTTTACCTGAGAAGGATGCTTCTTGTAAAGTAAGGAAGCCAAAATGCAATTCAAGCCGACTGACTTACCTTGTCCTGTGGCTCCAGCCATCAACAAGTGAGGCATCTTGGCTAAATCGGTTACAAAGGTTTCGTTGGAAATGGTTTTTCCCAGTGCCACAGGAAGCTCCATTTTAGAGTGCTGAAATTTTTCGGAGGCAATAACCGTGCGCATTGAAACAACATCTGGAGTTTGATTTGGCACTTCTATACCTATCGTTCCTTTCCCTGGAATTGGGGCAATGATTCGTATTCCCAGGGCTGCGAGACTTAAAGCGATGTCATCCTCGAGGTTTTTAATTTTAGAGATTCGAACACCTGCCTCAGGAACAATTTCATATAAAGTAACCGTTGGTCCAATGGTTGCTTTGATTTTTGAAATACCGATGTTGTAGTTTTTAAGCGTGTCAACGATTCGGTTTTTATTCCGCTCTAATTCTTCGCGCTCTACCAGAATGCTTCCGTCACCATGGTCGTCCAACATATCAATTGGAGGATATTGGTAGCGGCTCAAATCCAACATCGGATCGTAATCAACCATTTCTCCAGCGGCTGCCTTTTCTTCTTCGGTCAATTCTTCGTCTCCACCTTCTTCAATGGCGAAATCAATGTCTTCGTTTTCGTCCTCATTCGCTGCGTCTGGAATCACGACTTTTTCTTCTACGATTGGAGCGATTTCAAAATCGTCTGACTCTTCAGGTATAGCCTTTGACTCTTCTTCGACTTCTTCTTCAGATGATACCTCACTAGCTTCATCATCCGTTGCTTCGTCTTCTTCATCAAAGGAGATGGGATCGGCCACTTGATCTGGCACCGCTTCTATATCTGCTTGCTCTTTATTATACTCGGCATCAGCATTTTCTAATTCTTCATCCGTTAGCACATTTTTAAACAGATTTGAAATCTTCAAGTTGAAGTTAATGACGGCAAATACAAGTCCTGAGAAGATTATTAAAGCGAAGGTCCCAATCTTGCCAACTAGGCCATTCATCCAAATGTTGGTGTGATACCCAAAGGCTCCGCCTAGGAATAAATAGGATTTTGTAAAAAGCGCACCAAATGAAATTGAAAACCAAACCAGGGCAAATAGGGAATAAGCTGTCGTTTTCCAAAAGGGCAATAATTCTGTCCTAAATAAAACACGAAAGCCAATAAGAAAAGTCAGTAAAACGAAGACCAAAGAGGCAATTCCAAAGCCGTTGTTGATTAATTGGTGACTGATTAACGCTCCAAAATTCCCAAGCCAATTCTCAATCTCTACCTCAGGGCGCATTAGAATGTCGATCCAACTCAAATGAAAGAGTTTGTCTTGATCGATTTTCCAAGTGAACAAATAGGACGTCATGGAGAGTAGCAGAATGCCGCTCAGCATGAGTAGGAAAAGACCGGCTACGTTGCGGGTTCGCTCATCCTTTAAGAAATTCGAAATGCCTGTAAACGTTCCATTCGAAAAAGGAGAGAAGTTTTTTTTGTCAGATTGACTTTTTTCCTTCTTCGGTTTTTTCGATTTTGGAGTGTTATCTATTTGGCTTTTGTAATGGTTTGAATAGCTCAAGTCTGGGCAGTATATTTCAAAAGATCAAAATTAGCCTGATAGATAGGGGGATTAGGCTAAAGGGAGTAGAGTTATCAAATGATTTTTGAACAGCGGGATTCGGCTACTCCATGAAAATTTCCATGTTTCTAACGACTAGGTCGTTGAACTCTTCAGGAGATAAATCTTCATAATCCTCGTCAATGTCAAATTCAGAGTCCTCCACTTCGCCAGGAATGATTCGAATGGCCCTCAAGCGCATATTCATGCCATAATTTTCGACTCGGTAATCTAATAATACACCCTTTATTTCATGAAATGGCGTGCACCAATTTGGCTCGATTAAGTCTACTTCACATGTTTCGTAAAAGGTATAGCTCTCCTTCTTGGCACTGCCAAAATTTAAGATGAGTTTTTCGCAACTCGCTTCTGCAATCTCTGTACTTACTTCTTGTCGTTCAATCTGAAACGGAGGCAGGGTAGCTGTCATTAATAGTGCTTCCGATTTATTCATTTCAAGGACATATTTGTCGCTAAAAATTTTAACCAGATTATACATTTTTTGACTCGAATAGTCGGCTATCACAGACATTTCGATTATGCCAGCAGCTGTTTTTAGTTCCGACTTGAACTTATCTTTTTTGAAGGTCATGATCATTTTGCTCGGTAACATTTCGAGCATAATGTTATTGGAATCTAATTCGGGATAAGTAACCTCGTATTCAATTACTCCTTCTGAGGCGTGTTTGTGAAATTGCTTCTCTTCCCCACATCCAAAAATGATGGTAGTGAAAAATATTACTATCGGAAGAAAAGTTGCTTTTCGGATCACTATTATGTTAAGTAGTAGCTAGCAAAAATAACCATGCCGATGAATCTCAAAAGGTTAATCTGCATTTCTTCGGCTCAGACATCACATTAACTTTGCCGGCATATTCAAAAGCTATGTTGAAATATCTTGTACAATGTTCTGAAATTGGTGCTGGCACAAGGGGAAGCAGTTTAGGCCCCGATGCCATCATGCTTGCCTCCCTCAATTCGGAAAGCGAATTATTTAATCGTTATCCTTTCGAGCAGATTCCAGACTTGAATGACTGTTTGTTTGAGCCAACGAGTACTCCGAATGCACTTCGCATTAAAAATATGCACGCCACGTGGGCTGCACAGGCTGAAGCGGTGATGCGAAATATTAAACTCGGGAAGGTGCCAGTGGTTATATCTGGAGATCATGCATCTGCGGGAGGCACTATAGCTGGAATTAAAATGGCCTACCCAGACATGCGATTGGGAGTGGTTTGGATTGACGCCCACGCAGACATGCATTCACCCTATACAACACCTTCCGGAAACATACACGGAATGCCTTTGTCTTGCAGTTTGGGAATAGACAATTTTGAGAATCAGCGAAACCATCCCAATGAAGAGACGGTCGATTTCTGGGAGAGAATGAAAGCCATGGGAGGAGTTACTCCTAAAATTTTACCTCAAGATCTAATTTTTGTGGGTGTCCGTGACACGGAGGAAGAAGAAGTATTCCTAATGGATAAATTCAACATCTCGAATTATGAAGTTGCTGAAGTGGATGAGTGGGGCATGAGTCGTATCGGAACTGAAATATTAGATGAACTAAAAGACTGCGATATTATTTATGTCTCGTTTGATGTCGATTCCATGGATCCAGATGAGGTGAGTTATGGCACTGGAACTCCGGTTCAAGACGGGATCACCCCCGAGCAGGCAACTAAATTGCTCTCCATTCTTTTGGCTTCGCCAAAGGTGGTCTGCTTCGAAATGGTGGAGGTCAATCCACTGTTGGATAAAAAAGGAAATAAAATGGCTGTAACTGCGCTTGGAATTCTTGAGCAGGCTGTGGAAACATTAGAGAATCGATAGAATGACAATTCAACAAAAAATTGCGACATCAACATCGCAATTTCTAAACAAAGAATTTGGCTTCAATCCAGATGCGAATCAAATTCAAATTGACGCAACCAAAAAGGAATTTGAAGGCGATTATACGATAGTCGTATTTCCATTCGTAAAGGTTATGCGCAAATCGCCCGAGCAATCAGGAGAACTTTTGGGTCAATACTTAATGCTCAATTTGCCGGAGATAATTGGTTTTAATGTCATTAAGGGCTTCCTCAATTTAAACTTGAGTGATGACTATTGGGGAACTGTGCTACTTTCAACCCTATCCGATGAGAATTGGCTTAGCGCCAGTGAGAAAGGTCCTTTAACATTGGTTGAATACAGCTCTCCCAATACGAATAAGCCACTCCATCTTGGCCATTTGAGAAACAATTTTTTAGGCCACTCCGTTAGTCTTTTGCAAGCGTTTAATGTTAAGGACGTAGTAAAAACTCAAATAATTAATGATAGGGGAGTGCATATATGCAAAAGCATGTTTGCTTGGAAAATGCATGGAAAGGGCGAAACTCCAGAGTCTTCGGGGCTGAAGGGAGACAAATTAGTAGGAAAATATTATGTGCTTTTTGATCAGCACTTGCGCGCTCAAGTGTCCGCTTTGGTGGCAAAAGGTAAAACCGAAGAAGAAGCAAAAAAGGAAGCACCATTAACGAAGGCGGTGCAGGAAATGCTCGTTTTATGGGAACAAGGAGACCCCGAAACAATGGCGCTTTGGAATCGCATGAACGGTTGGGTTTATGCTGGATTTGATGCTACATACAAGCGAATGGGGGTTGAGTTTGATAAATTGTATTTTGAATCAAACACCTACCTGAAAGGGAAAGATATCGTTCAAAAGGGACTTGAAAATGGCGTTTTTTACTCAAAAGATGATGGCTCCATTTGGTGTGATCTAGAACCAGACGGAATGGATCAAAAACTATTGGTTCGAGGTGATGGAACAACGGTTTATATGACCCAAGATATTGGTACCGCTGTTCAGCGTTTTGAGGATTATCCAACCATGACGCAAACGGTCTATACCGTTGGGGATGAACAAGATTATCATTTCAAAGTGCTATTCAAAATTTTGGAAAAACTCGGCTACAAATGGGCGCCAAATTGCCGCCATTTGAGCTATGGAATGGTGGATTTACCTTCCGGGAAAATGAAATCTCGCGAGGGCACCGTGGTTGACGCTGACGATCTTATGGATGAGGTAGTAGAGGCCGCTCGAGCTTCTTCCGAAGAAAAAGGGAAATTGGACAACCTATCTGATGATGAGCAAAAAGAGCTTTTTGAAATTTTGGGGATTGGCGCACTCAAGTTTTACTTACTGCGTGTAGATCCTCGAAAGCGCATGATGTTTGATCCCGAAGAATCTGTATCGCTCAATGGTGACACTGGGCCATTTGTTCAATACACCCACGCTCGATGTCGTGCGGTGCTGCGTAAAGCAGGCGATTTTGAAGTTTTGAAGTCAAGTGGATTAAACGATAAAGAGCGATTTCTTTTGAGAGCATTGCTTTCTTTCCGCGATGAAATGAATAATGCAGCCGCTGGAATGAATCCTGCCGCTGTGGCCTCCTACTGCATCGATTTAGCTAAGCTCTACAATCAGTTTTATCACGACACGCCCATTCTTAAGGCAGAAGGACTGGAAAGAGGTTTTCGATTGGGGTTGACTAAACTAACATCGGATACCATTCGAACTGCAATGGCTTTACTAGGGATACGTGTTCCAGAGCAGATGTAGGCACCTTATCGTAAAGGCACGTTAAACTGTCGATTTCGATTCAATTTTAGATCTTGTAGGGTTGCTGCCTTCACGTTTATGGCGAATGTGTAGCTCTGATATGTTCCGAATGGAACTACGCCAAGGCTCATTTCCCAACAATGCAGGTTTCTATATATGTTGAATTTGGTGTATGCCATTTTTTGCTCTCGAATATCGAAACTGCTTTGAAATCCAAATTTCCAATTTCGGGTCACATTTATATCGCCATTGAAGTCAACGTTTTGGCTGATGTTTTCCGTTAAACTCGAGCGATTGTAACTGATGTTGTAGGTCACAGATGCGTTCCAAGGGATTTCAAAATCAACAAAATCATCGTAGTACAACCCTTGCTCGGCTAGTTGTTCTTTTTTCTTTTCTACCTTTTTCTTGCTTGCTTTTGGGGACAATGAGTATCGAAATGAGCCTCTTGCAGTCCGCCATTTTCCAATTTTGCCTGTCCTGTCATACCAATAGTCTGCAGTTGTTCTGCCCGTTTCAGGGCTCCAAGCGTAGGGATCTAGGCTAGCCGATCCGTTAAAGGTTAGTCCTTTTAAAACGCTAGTTCGAACACTAATGCTCAAAGGATCCCATCGGTTCGAATCTTTCGAGGCGCGATATGCCGTATTAAAGTTGAAGGCATCAAGCAGTTTTAGTTTCTTATCCTTTCCCGCCTCGGTGGAGTCCGATCGATCGGCTACTTTCAATTCGAAGGTGTTTGATAAAGCAAAACTTACAACTCCATTTTCATTGGCGCTGGGGCCGCTGTAAACGCCTGTATTGAATATCGAATATTCGCTTGTGTTTCCTAAGGAATCGGATTGTACGGTTTTGAAATATCCCCAACCAGGAGCCGTGTAATCGGGTTTGTAACCGAACGAAACGCTTGGCGTAACTTGATGTCTTAAGGCCTTGATCAAATCACTTTTGTAGTTGTAAATACCGTAGACAATTGTGCTAAACTGAAGGTTAGCACCGCCTTCCCAAAAGCCATTTATACCGTCCGTTTTGTACTCTTCCACCCGTGCGCTATCTGCATTCCATTCCTTGGCTATCGTTTGTCGCAGGCCAACAAACCGATTGGTTATGCTCGGTGACACGGTGACGTATCGAAGCACTTTGTATCCAGCACTAATGGGCACATTCATTTGAACTCCATTTCGCATCTCCTTTAATGTGCTGTCCGTGAATAGGCTTGTAAAGAGAGCGGTTACTTGGTTTTTACCCTCTAGCGTTCCATTGATTCCAATTTTCTCCCAAGGCTTTTCTTTCCCTATTAATACTTTTTGCTTTAAGGGATAAATTCTGGCCATGGTAAGCGCGGCCGATGGAAGCTGAACGTTTACATCTCCAGTTTTGGCGTTTTGGTCACTTTGCGCTGCAACCCGCAAAGTGAACGGGGAGTTTGAAAAGCTTTTAGAGTAGTTTATACTTGATTTGGTACTGTTTCGCAATTGGTTTGTCGATGTCTGATTGACATTTAATCGGTCAGCATCCGGATTACCAAAATCGACACTTGCACTGAAAGTCCGGCCAGGTTTTGCCTTTGGGTCTTGCCGATGCTGCCAAAGCACTTTGTATCGAATGGGTAAATTACTGTAATTCGGAAATTCAGGTTCGCCATAAATACGTTTAACCAATTGCAGTCCAGCACTTCCGTTGTACTTGTATTTTTTCGCATAGCGAGAATTCACGTATCCGTTCCAACTTCCACGGGAATAAATATCAGCTGTGAGCGCAACATCAGCGCGGTCACCAATGCCAAAATAGTAGCCACCTCCATTTAATGATAATCCCAGTCCACGCGTTTCACCCCAACTTGGAATGATGATTCCATTTGCTCTTTCCTGACTATTTGGGAAAAACCCAAACGGCACGGCTAAGGGCGTTGGAATGTCTGCTATGGCCAAATAGGCCGGGCCTGTGATGATTTTGTCTTCTGTGATGACTTTCAGTTTCCCGGCATGGATATGGAAATGCGGATCATCGTATTCGCAGGTCGTGTATTTTCCATTTTTGATGTAAATCACCTTGCCAGTGTCTTTCTTCACAACTTCTCCATGAACGAATCCATCTTCACCTTGCTGAGTTTTTACAGACTTGCTTATCCCTCGTTGGGATTTAAAGTTATAGCGCATCTCTTCTGAAACAAACATTTGGGAACCCTGGGTGAATTTGGGATAACCCATCATTTCGCCAACGCTATCTGGTAACCCTGTAGCGCGTAACTCACTGGTGCTGAGCGAAATTTCAATGAAGGCAGCCTCGAGTTTTATGTCGCCATATTCGGCTATAGCGTTTCCATACAAGTAAACCTTATCTCCATCAAGATCTATAAGCATGGAGTCATCGGCACTGTAAACTACATCGTGTTCAAGCGATGATTGACGACCTTTGGGTAAAAGGCTATCTAATGTTGTACTGTCTGTCGATGTGAGGCTGTCAGCGGTCGAATCGATTACAATAAGTCCAGAATCGAGCCCGTTTAGCACGTTTGAGTCTGCCACCTGAGCACCCGCTTGCGCCATGCAGAAAACAATTAACAAGAACAGGTGAAAGAATCGGAGAATAGTCAAAATTCGTAGCAGGTGATGATTCTACATTTGTAGTTATTGATAAACAAGACGGGCAAAGCTAAGTATGAAAACCCCAAGCCGAATGGCAAAGCTTCTTAAGAAAATGAAAGGGATTGTGTTAACAGGTGTTGCATGCGTCTTCTTTCTCTGGTTTTCTTCCTTCGTTCCGAATCATAGAGGATCAAGAATTGCCGCGCTTGGTGTAACCAAGGTGGTGATCAATGCAGGCCACGGAGGTCACGATCCTGGAAACATAGGAACAGGACGATATAAACAAAGCGTGAAGAACATATCATTAGAAGTGTCGTTGCAACTTGGTGATTACATCCAACGAGCCTTCCCCGATGTGGATGTGATCTATACGCGAAAGGAAGACAATTTTGTTACCCTTAAAGGAAGAACGGAGATTGCAAATAAGGTAAATGCCGATGTCTTCATATCCATTCATTGCAACTCAGCAGCAAATACAGAGGCCTTTGGAACGGAAACTTTTGTAATGTCGATGACGAAGGTGGCCGCTAATCTTGAATTGGCGAAAAGAGAAAACTCTGTAGTGTTGCTTGAAGAGAACTACGATCAAACTTATGACGGTCTCGACCCGAACAATCCGGAGGATATGATTATCCTCGCTTTGCAACAATCGGTTCATTTGGATCAAAGCACCAGCCTTAGCGCAAAAGTTCAAGAGCAGTACAGGGAAAGAGTGAGCAGAAGAGACAGAGGAGTGAAACAAGCGCCTTATTGGGTGATTAGTTTTACCACCATGCCTAGTATTTTAACCGAGCTTGGTTTTTTGACCAATAAACCTGAAGAAGACTTTTTGAATTCGGAGAACGGGAAAGTATATATGGCTTCGGCCATTTATCGAGCTTTTAAAGAATATAAAGCCGAAATAGAAGGTGTGGAACTTACTGTGCCCGAAGTGGACAAAATCGCAGCGAAACCAACAACGAGTGGGGCAGATGTGAAATTGGAGAAAAGCGCGGAAATAAAGGAAGATGCAGTAAAACCAAAAGATACTGCGCCTACCGAATTGCGGAATGATCCAGTAGTGTATAAAATCCAGCTCTTGGCTTCTTCTCAAAGAATTGATCTGAAACCGGATAATTTCAACGGTTTAGATGACGTAAAGGAATATGAAGTTCAAGGTTTATACAAGTATACCATCGGTGAAGTAACGGATTATAAAAAAGCCGTTTCTTTGCAACGAACCGTGCGTGAAAAGGCTTATCCTAATGCATTCATAATTGCATTCTATCAAGGGGACAGAATTCCGATATCGCGTGCACTCGAAATATCAAAAAGCGCAGATTAATTGAAAGTTAGAAACGAAATAAAAATTGGTGCACTCATCGTGGTTGCACTTGGGTTGCTCTATTTCGGTTTGAACTACCTAAAAGGTTCTGATATTTTTTCAAAAGCACGATTTTATTACGCTGTTTATGATCGTATTGACGGTTTAACGCGAGATAATCCAATTATGCTTAACGGAGCGAAGATTGGTCGTGTTACAGGAGTAGATTTGATGCCAAGTCTTGGAAACAAAGTGCTGGTCAAAATGGAAATTCAGTTGGAAGATTTATTGATTCCAGACAGCACAAGAGCCATCATTGTTAATCAGGATTTATTAGGCTCCAAGGCAATTAATCTAGAATTCCCAATTAACGGGAAGTTTGATATAAATGGTGACACCCTTATTCCAGGAATTGAAAAGGAAATTTCTCAAGTTGTAGAAGAAAGCTTAGCGCCAATTCAGGCGAAAATTGAGCGATTGGTGGATGAGTCATCGGATTTAGTGGCGCATGTGAAAATTACGGTGAATACGATCAATGAAACGGTGCATACAGCAGAAACAGCAATTGGAACGATTCAGCATGCTACAGTTAGCATCGATACGATGATAACACAGCAGAGCAAAAAATTGAGTGCCGTTTTGAACAACGTTACGGCCATTACATCTAACCTGAAAGCCAATAGTGAAAACATCAACAACATTCTAGAAAACATCGCCACCATAAGCGATTCGTTGACGCGAGCGAATTACGCGACTGCCATTCAAAATGCTTCGAGCGCTTTAGCTCAATTCGATTCCTTGATTACGAGCATCAACAATGGACAGGGTTCGCTTGGTATGTTAGTTACAGATGATAAGCTGTATAGAAACTTGGAGCAGGCAGCGATAGAAATTGATAAACTAGCCGAAGACATTCGTAGAAACCCAAAGCGATATGTCGCGCCATTAGGAAAAAAGAACAAAGATCCTCAACCATTGAAACCGAGAGATGCCAATGGTAGAGTAATCCTGCAGGATGAATAGCCATTCATAACTCACTATTTAAAGTTGAAGTTGAAATGATTTCGAGTATAATCTTCATAATTCTCCTTGCCGCCACGGCTTTCATTTTCGCAAAGCGTTTAGGAGAAATTCGTTACAATATTAACTTAGGAAAGGACCTTAAACTGGCGGGAAGCTTTTCCGATCGTTTCAAGGTCATGGCTCGTGTGGCACTTGGTCAGAGTAAAATGGTAACTCGACCTTTTGCTGGTATCATGCATATTTTCATTTACGTTGGTTTTGTCATTATAAATGTCGAGATGCTTGAAATAGTGGTGGACGGAATTTTCGTTACGCATCGGGCGTTTCATGCCATTTTAGGATCGCAGTTGTATTTTATATTCATTGGAATATTTGAAGTTTTGGCCTTGTTAGTGCTCGTGGCTTGCGTTGCGTTTTTGATTCGAAGAAACATTGGTAAGATAAAGCGATTTTCAGGTGTGGAAATGAAAGCCTGGCCTAAATCAGATGCTAATATCATTTTGATCGTTGAAAGCCTGTTGATGCTTGCATTTTTAACAATGAATGCTTCAGATAGCATTCTGATGACAGCGCCTCAAGGCATGCTTGATGCGGCAGGATTGACTCATTACATTGGCTTCGATTTCGGCTCTTGGTTCTGGGTTAGCGCCTATATCACTGGATTCCTACCCAGCAATGTTGACGTGTTGTTTTTCATCGAACGCTTTTGTTGGTGGTTCCATATTGTTGGGGTAATGGCATTTTCAATTTATGTCTTATACTCCAAGCATTTACACATCTTTTTAGCTTTTCCGAATACCTTCTATTCACGACTCGAGCCCATTGGTGAGATAAATAACCTTGAAGCAGTTAAGAAAGAAGTAGAATTGATGATGGATCCATCCGCTGATCCCTATGCCACACCAGTCGAACCAACGGTTCCGCAAAGGTTTGGAGCGAAGGATGCAAATGATTTGAGTTGGAAACAATTGATGGATGCATATTCATGTACCGAATGTGGTAGATGCACTTCACAATGTCCGGCAAATCAAACGGGAAAGTTGCTTTCGCCTCGAAAAATCATGATGGATACACGAGATCGGATTGAGGAGATTGGAAAATTGAAGCGGGAAAAAGGAGCAGATGCTAAAGATGGAATGAGCTTATTGGGCGATTACATTTCAAAGGAGGAGTTATGGGCTTGTACAACCTGTAATGCCTGCGTACAATCATGTCCAGTAAACATCAATCCACTTTCCATCATTGTGGATTTAAGACGGTTTATCGTTATGGAAGAGTCTGGAGCGCCATCCGAATTGAACACCATGTTTACCAATATTGAAAACAATGGAGCGCCTTGGCAGTTTGCCCAAGCGGATCGCGGAAATTGGACAAACGAAATGAACGCCTAATCAGGGGTAAAACTTCAACTAAAGAGCAAAGAAATGAGTGAACATTTGCAAATAAAGACAATGGCCGAAATGACGGCTGCTGGCGAACAACCTGATGTGCTGTTTTGGGTGGGCTGTATGGGAAGCTTTGATGATAGAGCGAAAAAGATTACAAAGGCCTTTGCGAAAATTCTCCAAAAATCGGGAGTGAAATTTGCCGTGCTTGGCGCTGAAGAAGCTTGTACGGGTGATCCAGCAAAACGAGCCGGAAACGAGTTTTTATATCAAATGCAGGCGTTCACGAATATTCAGGTGTTAAATGCTTATGAGGTAAAGCGCATCGTTACAACTTGCCCACACTGCTTCAATATTATGAAGAATGAATATCCTGAATTAGGTGGGAAATTTGAAGTAATACATCATTCGCAGTTCATACAAAAACTGCTGGAAGACGGAAAATTAACCGTGGAAGGTGGTACGTTCAAAGGCAAGAAAATCACTTATCATGATCCTTGTTATCTAGGGCGAGCAAATGATGTGTACGAAGCGCCAAGAGAAGTTTTAATGAAACTTGATGCCGAGCTGGTGGAAATGAAGCGATGCCGTGAAAAAGGTCTTTGTTGTGGGGCTGGCGGTGCTCAGATGTTTAAAGAGGCTGAAAAAGGCAACAAAGAAGTCAACGTTGAACGAACGGAAGATGCCTTGGAAGTGAAGCCCGATATAATTGCTGCTGGATGTCCATTTTGCAATACTATGATGACGGACGGTGTCAAGCACTTCAACAAAGAATCGGACATAGAAGTAAAGGACTTAGCTGAACTAATTGCAGAAGCTGCTGATTTATGAATTCATTGATGACCCCAAAACTGGATCAATTAGAAGCAAATGCACGTGTGTGGGTTTTTCAGTCAATTCGGACCTTAAATACGGCTGAAATAGCCGAAATAGATCAGCAACTCGATCAATTTTTATCAAAGTGGGCGGCTCATGGCTCAGCGTTGAAATCTGGTTTTGAAATCAGGTTCAATCGATTTATCGTGGTCGCTGTTGACGAAGCTCAGGCGAATGCCACCGGATGTTCGATTGACAGCTTGATGCGACTTATACAGGCTATTGACGAGAAATACTCCTTAAACTTATTCGATCGAATGCGTGTATCGTATCGGACCAACCTAGGAATTGAACAGTGCGATGCAAATGAATTTCGAAAAAAATGGTCGGCTGGTGATGTGGGATTGGACACCGTGGTGTTCAACAACGTAATTGAAACACTTGGTGATTTGAACAAAAATTGGGAGACCACCGCTCGAGCTTGTTGGGTGGCTAATTTGGCTCCTTAGTCGCGTCTTTTTTACCCCCTGAAAGCTTGCTGCCTTTCTGTTTAGGAACTCCGTTTTCAACAGGTGGTTTCTCCTGACTTATAGGCGTTACAATTTCGCCTGGCACTTCTTCTAATTCAGTTTTCTCAACTTCGGTTTCCCCTTCAGTTTTAGGTGAAGGCAATGCCTCTTTTACTGGAGTTTCAATCGTATTTGCGATGGCTTTTTTTGGCTCTGGTTTTATATAAGGTGAGCTTGTGTCATAAATGAGATCCGAAACAGATGCAGGTCGTTCATCGGCCCGCCAGTCAAAATTATCCAGTTTCAATCCTTCTTTAGGCATATCATCGGACGGAGTCAATTTAGCAGACGGCCGATCGTAAAAACTGATCTTTTTGATTTGACTGCTATCGATGCGTATCGTCATGTCTGAACACTTTGTTTCGTTTACTCCTATCAAGCTTTGATCTTCTTCTCTCGGATAGTATATGGTCTGGCCGTTGCCATGAACATCTACCTTGTATAAGTCCGAATTCTTGAAATAACCGACCATATTGAAGCCTTTGATCTGGTTGAAAAATATTGACTCTTCATGTGCGATAATGAAGGCATTCTTATCCATATACATTTGATCGATCGTGCTATTTTTCATCGTCAAACGAATCGAATCTGCTGTGATTTGATTTTCTTCAGACCAAAGAATAGGATCCTTAAACATATGTATCAAACTATCCTTTGTTAGGTAGATCAGGGAATCGCATTGTCCTTGCATATCCGATTTAAAAAAGCGCGTTCCGTGATAGGTTTTAATAATGCGTTGTTTGGAAGCCGAATCCATAAATGAAAACAAGGTGTCAGCCACTAGAAAAAAGGTGTCGCCACTCATATCTTGTTTCATCAGCATATGCTTGGTTACATAGCTCAAACTGTCCTTTTCAAAATAAACAGCATAATCGCCACTAACTTCAAACTTTTGCCCCGTATCTATCAACAACACATTGCATTTAGAAATTCCGATCTGCGCTTTTTGATCGTAATCAATGGTGTCTGCCATCATGATTTGTCCGGAGGAAAGAATCTTGGCGTTGCGAATAAAGTTGGCCCTATCTTTTAATTGATCAAACCAGCCAAACTCGCAGTAAATCTTTCTGTTGTCAAATTCAATATCAGTTGGACCGAAGAACCAAGTCTTTTCAAGATCGGATGAATAATGCATGGTGTCCGTTCGAATCGTGTAATCGGGATGAACCATAACAACATCGGTCTTATAATGAAACACTTTCGAATCAGAAAAGTACGATCCGCGCTTGCTCGTCAAATGGATCTTCTCCTTTCGGCTATCGATTTCACCACCATTGAAGTAGGTGCCAACGTTCGTTTCTCGATTGTAGTCAAGAAAATTTGTTTTTAAAATGGAGGTCCGGTTATCGATGATAACATTGCCACGGAATTGGGCAATTTTTGTGTTGCCATCATAAAAAAGCGAATCACCTTTTAGTGTAAGTGAATCACTCTCCACTATTCGCACATGGCCTTTTGCCTGAACACTGTTGTTGTCATACAACAGCGCACTATCGCAAAACATGAGCGCATTTTGGTGCTGGAGCCGAACATTTCCTTTGAGTTTATTCGCTCCCTTGGGAGTAGTTTTATCTACAGTAAACTTATCGGCATGTAAAAGCTCAATCTCTCGTGCCTTGCTTTGTGCAAAGGTTCCCAATGAGGTCGCCCACATGGCGAGAATTAGAGCATATCGAAGGTGAAGCATTTTATGCCAATTGCAAATCGCGAACCAAGGTTTGCGTGCGATCTGGGCCCAGTGAAACGATGGCGATAGGGCAACTTGTTTCTTCTTCGATGAAGCGGATGTAATCGTTAAGTTCAGCGGGTAATGCTTCCTTAGCGTTTAACTCTTTTACCCATCCTTTTCGCGACTCATAAACGGTTTGAATGCGCTTATCTGCATGATCAAAAGGCAATTCATCTGTCTTTTTTCCATCAATAGAATAGGCAGTGCAAACTTCAATGGTTTCGAATTCATTCAAAACATCGGCCTTGGTCATAATGAGCTTGGTAACTCCGTTAAGCATTACGGCATATTCGAGTGCTACCATGTCTAACCAGCCACATCGTCTTGGACGACCAGTGGTGGCGCCATATTCATGACCTATATCTCTTAGCCGCTGACCCGTTGCATCTTCTAATTCGGTCGGAAATGGGCCGCTACCTACACGTGTGCAATAAGCCTTGAAAATTCCAAATACCTCACCGATTTTATTCGGGGCAATACCTAAACCGGTGCATGCTCCAGCACAAATGGTGTTTGATGAAGTCACAAAAGGGTATGAACCAAACTCTATGTCGAGCAATGAACCTTGAGCACCTTCAGCTAAAATTTTCTTTCCAGCTTTCAATGCTTTGTTGATGTAGTACTCTGAATTCGTAAATGGAATGTCTTGCATGAACTTCGCATCTTCCATCCATTGTTTTTCAATTTCTTCCAAGCCCTCAACTTTAAAGTCAAACCGCTCGATCATATGAAGGTGCTTTGCCTTCAGCGCTTCGTATTTCTGCATGAAGTCTGGAGACTCCAAATCGCCTACTCTTAGTCCGTTTCTACCGGTCTTGTCCATATAAGTTGGGCCAATTCCTTTTAAGGTTGATCCAATTTTATCTTTTCCTTTTGAAGCTTCAGAAGCTGCGTCCAAAAGTCGGTGAGTCGGTAGAATAAGGTGCGCTTTTCTTGAAATGAGCAAGCGTTCTTTATAAGGAACCTTTTGTGCGATCAAATTGTTGATTTCCTTGCGGAAAATGATGGGATCAATGACTACTCCGTTTCCTATTAGGTTCATTTTTCCTTCGTGAAAAATACCAGAGGGAATGGTATGTAGGACGTGTTTTTTTCCGTCAAATTCAAGGGTGTGACCAGCGTTTGGTCCACCCTGAAATCGAGCGATAATGTCATATTTTGGGGTTAAGACATCGACAATTTTTCCTTTGCCCTCATCGCCCCATTGCATTCCTAATAATACATCTACCTGCATAAACTTCGTTCTATTGTGATTTAGGTGGTCTCTGTTTGTTGGGTCACATCATCCCTCACGGCATAAAAATTCAACGAATGATGTAAAATCTTTATGCCAAGAGAATCTTCTAATGACTTTTTAATTAACTGTAAACGCGGATCGCAAAACTCCTGTACTTCTCCACTGTCGGTGAAAATAATGTGATCGTGTTGCCGGTTTGTAAAGCTCTTTTCGAATTGCGCCTGTGATTTTCCAAATTGATGTTTTCGGATCAAATTGCAAGCGAGTAAAAGATCAATGGTATTGTATAAGGTGGCTCTACTTACCCTATACTTTTTATTCTTCATTTGGACGTATAAGGTCTCAATGTCAAAATGTCCTTGTGAGCAATATATTTCTTCGAGTATAGCGAATCGTTCCGGTGTCTTTCGATGACCGTGTTCTTCCAAATAAGATTTGAAAACGTTTCGAACTTGAAGGTTAATATCTGGCTTTTTCATTTCGGCTTGCGAAGGTATCAATTCGAGTCTGTAAGCGAAGGCTCTTGTTTCTCTCCTTTGATTCGACTGACTGTGTTTACACCACTAATATTTCTGAGTTTCCGCATGAGCTCGGTTAAATGATTTGTGTCATTTACGTAAACCATGATCGTTCCTTCAAAAATTCCATCGTCTGTGTCGAATGAAATGCTGCGCATGTTTACGTTGTATTCATTTGAAATGACCATCGTTACATCGTTTACCAATCCCACTTGATCGATTCCGCCAATCTTAATACCGGCTAAAAAGGCAATGCTCTCTTGACTATTCCATTTAGCCTTAACAATACGATAGGCATATTTGGACATCAGTTGAATGGCATTTGGACAGTTTTCGCGATGAATTTTAATGCCATCACTTACGGTAATGAATCCAAATACATTATCACCTGGAATGGGATTGCAGCATTGTGAGAGCTTGTAATCAAACTTCTCCATGCTGTCACCAATAACCAAGTTGGCCGATTTTTGATCGGATCGAGTTACAAACTCTTTAAATCCATCCGGTTTTTTACGCGCAGTTCGCCTAAACTTGAGCTGTCCAGACTCTTTTTTTAACGCGGCAAGTTTTGATAAATCGAGTTGATCGGTACCGGCCTTGAAATAAAGCTCATGTATCGATGGCAAGCGATAGAAGACCTGTATTTTATGAATGTTTGTCTCGTTGTCATTGATTTTGAAACTTTTTAGCTTGCGCTCCAAAATTTCTTTACCATCCAGCGCAATGCGCTTGTTATCTTCCTTTAAAAGACTTTTGATGTTAGATTTAGCCTTGGCAGTTACTACAAATCGAAGCCAATCTTCTTTTGGACGTTGCTTTTCAGAGGTCAGAATTTCAACTTGATCTCCACTTTTTAATCCATGACTCAAGGGAACGAGTCGGTGATTCACTTTCGCGCCAATGCATCGTGCACCAATCATAGTATGGATTTCAAACGCAAAATCTAGTGCCGTGGCTGTCGAAGGAAGATTCTTGAGTTCCCCTTTAGGAGTAAAAACAAAGATTTCATCCGAGAACAAATTGAGTTTAAAATCATCGATAAAGTCGAGCGCATTCGGATCTGGGTTTTCGAGTGTAATGCGAATTCTCTTGATCCATTCATCCAATGCGTTTTCACTGGCAGATTCTTTGTATTTCCAATGGGCAGCATAACCTAACTCGGCTATGTCATCCATTCTGCGCGTCCTGATTTGCACTTCAACCCATTTACCCGTTGGGCTCATTGCCGTGGTATGAAGCGATTCATAACCGTTGCTTTTCGGGGTGCTTATCCAATCGCGTAATCGGTCTGGGTTAGGTTTGTAATAGTCGGTAACTACGCTATAAGCCTTCCAACAATCACTTTTTTCATGTTCATCTTTCGACTCTAAAATAATCCGAATAGCAAACAGATCAAACACCTCTTCAAAAGGGATGTTCTTGTTGATCATTTTATTGTAAATCGAATAGATTGATTTTGTTCGAGTCTTGATTTCATGCTTGAGTCCCGTAGCTTCCAAACCGCGTTTGATAGGAACAATAAAACGATTGATAAATCGCGTTCGAACGGCCTTGCTTTTTTCAAGCGAACGTTCGATGTTGTCGTATATCTCTGGTTCCTTATATTTAAGGCACAAATCCTCAAACTCAGATTTTAGGTTGTATAGCCCGAGTCGGTGGGCCAACGGGGCGTATAAATAAAGGGTCTCAGATGCTATTTTTTGTTGCTTATCATGACTCATCGAGTCAAGCGTGCGCATGTTATGCAATCGATCGGCAAGCTTGATCAAAATGACACGAACGTCATCTGATAAGGTGAGTAACATTTTTCTGAAATTCTCCGCTTGAATGGAGACATCCTGACCGAAATACGCATCCTTTATTTTTGTTAACCCATCAATTATGATGCGGACTCGGTTTCCAAACAGACTTTCAATATCGTCAAGACTGATTTCGGTGTCTTCAACAACGTCATGAAGTAGGGCGCAAACGATGGACTTTGAGCCAAGTCCGATTTCCTCAGAAGCTATTCGCGCAACAGCTATTGGGTGAAAAATATATGCTTCACCAGACTTTCGCCTCATATCGCTATGAGCATCAACGGCTAAGTCGAAGGCCTTGCGAATCAGGAGTTTGTCGGCAACGTTTATGTCGCGCCTCGTATTTTTTAGCAAGGCCCTATATTCTCGAAGAATGGCCTTTTTTTCTGCTAATATTTCCTCTTCAGTCATGTGTTAACTAAGGTAGTTATGGAAAAGAGAAAATTCGCCTTTAAGGAAGATTTAATTAGTCTGCAGGTAAAACTTTAGTGCTGACTTCACCAAAACCAACCCGAACACCATTTTTCTCAGCATGAGCGCGCATAATGACGGTATCACCATCATGAATGAATTTGCGTTCTTGTCCATTTGACAAAGTAATTGGGTTTTTGCCTTGCCAAGAGATCTCAAGCATAGAACCATAAGTTCCAGGCTCTGGGCCACTGATGGTACCAGACGCCATCAAGTCTCCAACTTTTATTGGACAACCATTGATGGTATGATGCGCCAATTGTTGGGCATAATTCCAATACATGTATTTGTAATTGGAGTTAGAGACCATAGATGGTTCAGCTCCTTCAGGTTGAATAAATACCTTCAGATCGATATCAATATTCTTATTGCCTTCAAACGCTAAATACTCGAACACTTTAGGTTCTTGCTGTTTACCGGAAACTTTAAATGGTTGTAGCGCATCAAGCGTCACGACCCAAGGAGACATGGACGATGCGAAGTTCTTTGCTAAAAAAGGGCCCAAAGGCACGTACTCCCACTTTTGAATATCGCGAGCGCTCCAGTCGTTAAAAACCACCATTCCAAAAATGTAATCTTCCGCTTCTGAAGTTGAAATGGATTTCCCCATAGGCTTACCGTCATAAGTAATAAAGCCCATTTCCAATTCAAAGTCAAGCAGTTTACAAGGACCAAAAGTTGGTTCCGTTGCGTCATTGGCCTTCATCTGGCCTTTTGGGCGATGAATCGGTTGGCCGCTAACTACAATGGACGATGAACGACCATGATAGCCAACAGGTATGTGTTTCCAATTAGGGAGTAGGGCGTTTTCCGGATCGCGAAACATGATGCCCACATTTCGCGCATGGTCTTCGCTGGAATAGAAATCGGTGTAATCGCCTATTTGCACTGGTAGGTGTAACTGAACATCCGACTGGGGAATTAAGAATAAGCTCCGTTTTGTGTCCAGCTTTAATTCATCGGTTTCAGTCGATAGTAAAACTGAAAGTCTTTCGCGAAGCTCTGTGTTTAGTTTTTTGCCCAAGCTCATCAAAGCATTGAGACTGGCTG
>Ga0115566_10000850_pt1 | contig 26414 bp, 21 predicted proteins | sample COGITO_mtgs_1204_3_FD_87173 | JGI IMG/M metagenome (GOLD analysis project Ga0115566, IMG submission 87173) | Pelagic marine microbial communities from North Sea - COGITO_mtgs_120405 | ecosystem: Environmental > Aquatic > Marine > Epipelagic | place: Germany:Helgoland, sampling site Kabeltonne...
CCTGAATGGTCCTTTGTGTCGGTCTTTCCAGCCAATGAAAGGTAATGCTACTATAAGACTGAGTAAGCCCCACCAGCCGAAGAAGAATGTGCTTGTTGCAACAATTGCAAGTCCGATGGAAATTCTCATATGTCTGTCTGTTTTTTAATAACCGCCAACGGTTTCGGTATATGAAAAGTTGGGCACTACGGAGCATGTCAGTGTCAAACCGATACAAAGTTTGAAGCGAGCTACAACTCTTGATTTCAGTACTATCTGCCCAATTTTTTATATACCGTGTTACAAGCTGGCCTTCTTTCATTTCAAGCACCTTACCTTTAATTTTTTCAGACTGTTTTGTCATTCTGTTTTTGTCTGTCGGGCTGTGTGATAGCAAAGTTTTATTTTTCTTTAATGGGGGAGATTTTTTGTTTTTACTCAGGATCGAAAAAACATACTCTTTTGCAAGCTTTGGTTTGTGTCAGGGCTTATGTAGCTTGCAAATGTGTGTGCTTTTATGGAAAAAATCATTTTAGTTACTATTTTAAAAATCTTAATTCAACTCGTCTATTTTTCTTTCTTCCTTCATCAGTGGAATTATCTGCAATATTTTTGGTTGCTCCATATCCAATAATTGTAAAAATTGCAGGATCACATCCTTGTCTTATTAGGTAATCTTTTACATTATTTGCTCTTGTTTCGGATAATATTTGATTTTGTTTTTCAGTTCCTGTGTCATCAGTATGACCAGATATTTCAACTTTCAGACCGTTTTTAATAATAATATTTGCTACTCTTTTTAATTCAGGCAAGGATTCATCTAATAAACCAGCAGCACCAAAATTAAAAAACAAGTTATTGATGGGCACAGCAGTGCCATCTTCAATCATTTCTTTAAATGTTACCACATCAATATTTTGTTCAATTGATGTCGATTTAGTCTCTTTTCTTAAGTCTATGTTATTTGAAATTGGAAAAAGTTCATTGTTGTCTATATAATAACCATAAATTTTTCCTAATGGTAAAATGATATAGAAACTTCCGTCAAAAGGGTTAGAATTTGACTCGCCTATAATTTTGTTAGTTTCCAAATCTTCCCAAGAAATCGTTGCACTAATAGGTTTGTTGCTCTTATTAACTAATTTACCTGATATTGTAGCAACATAATCAGGTTTAAGGTAATCTGGGATTTTGAATGAAAAAATATCTTTACCTGTTCCTTTAGCTAATGTTAAGTCGTATAAAGATGTCGTTGCTTCTGCAAAAGCATTTTTCAAATCAGCAGATGTCTTTGAATGATAAAAATTACCACCTGACATTGTTGCTATTTGAGAGAGATCACTGTATGCCTGAGAATATTCATTTACTTCTAATGCTATACATTGATGTGGAATTTTACTAATACCTAGTTGAGAAATAGTTTTCAAAAACATATCGAATGACATATTACCATTTGCATCTCCATCAGACATTAATATTACCATTTGATTTTTGGATGCCCTATTTTTATGTGCTGACATATATTTGTTCGCCTCTAATATTGCATCATACATTGGAGTACCGCCATCAGCTCGTAAATTCAATATAAATTGCTCTAATTGTTTATAATCCTCAGTAAAATCAATTCTATCAAATATTAGGGAATTATTATAACCAGGAAAAGTAAGTATTGCTACTTCGGAAAAATTACTTATAGCTGTTTTGCATGCTTCTAAAGCAGCTATCTTCAACGCTTCCAAGCGTGAGCCACTCATACTACCTGAAATATCTAAAATCAATACAAGACTCGATAACTCCACTTTCTTTTTATTTGCAGAATAAAACGCATACTCACCATCTGTGGAAAATTTAAATCCCCAATCTTTATTAACCGTGTTAATATTCTTTCCCATATTTATTGGTGGAGCCCAATGTGTCCATGAAGAATCATTTAAGCGTTGGGTCATAAATACATCTGTTTTACCAATGCCATAATGCCCATCTGAACTAAAATATAATGTTCTGCCATCTGGATGCAGAAAAGGTGAACGCTCAGTATACGGAGTATTAATTTGATTTCCTAAATTAATAGGAGTAGACCAATTATTCCCTTTGAGTTTTTCAGAATAAAATATATCAGTAGGGTACTGATTATCCCCACGATACAATCCTGGATTATTAGTATATACATTTAACCCACCAGGTCTTGTAGAGGTATACAGTAAACCTTTTCCATCTGCAGTAAAAGAAGCATCACCTTCATAATATTCTGTATTGATAGGATAAGGAAATGCTACGGGATCACTCCAATCATATTGCGTTTTTAAGCTGTAATATATATCACCGCCATTATCATTACGCCAAAGCAAAAGTATATTACCATCCGCAGAAATAGCCATTGGTGCCTCATTCCTATCAGCAGTACTTAAATCAGTTAATAATTCCAAAGATGACCATTTACCGTTTATCCAGTCTGACGTATAAATATCTTCACCGCCTAAACCATCAGGGCGTCCTTTTGAACAAAGGTATAGTTTTTTGAAATCATAAGATATAACTGGACTATAATCATCAAATTGTGAATTTATTTGAGCAAGAGATTCAAAAATTATTTGCTTCTCATTTTTTTCAAGAACACTAATAATCTTATCAAAACGCGATGCCATATCAGGAAAATACGGTTTGTATTTTTTAAAAATACTAGATGCGTTAGACCAATCTTTAAGAATGATAAAACGCTCTGCAAGTTTTTGAACACAAACGAATGCTATTTCCTTTGGTGCATTATTCTTAATGAAATTCTCATATAGTAATGTATTAAACTGCCTAACTCCAATATCTATGTTTAAATCATCTAGTTTTTTTAAACTCTCAAATTCATTTTCAATTTTTGTTTTATAGTTCGCTGAAAATATTTTCAAGTGCTTATTATACATTTCTGTGTATGTATTTATATCCCCATCCTGAAATAAAACATCAAGATAATCATCTATATTTTTTTCAACACCGTTAATTCCAATTACCTCAATAAAACGATCCATTTCAGTTATTAAACCTTCATTTTTAATTATCGTAAGTAGAGAATCTTGTATATTTTTACGATTCTTATTGTTAGGATGCTCTTTTATAGCAGCCCAATAATCTTTTATACTATTTGTTTTTACAACATCTTGAAACAGCAAATTATCAAACTTAATTATTGCTTCAGAAAGAAAGGAGCTGTTTGGATACTTTAATATAAATTTCTTAAATGCGTCTGAATTATTCATTTTTTTAGCATCATTAAAAGCCAATTCATCACGTTTTTGAATAGCTTCTTTTTTTTCAACTGCCTCAGGGTATTTATTTATAAAATACTGGTATGAATCAATTGTGTTAATCCTTATTGCTTCTGAAAAAGCTAACATATTTCGCAATGAAACTGCGTCATTAAATAAGTGTGATTTAGGATACTTATCAATATATTCTTGATAGGAGCGAATTGAATTAAGTTCTTTTGACTTTGCGAATTCTAATGCGTAAACATTTCTCCAAGCTGATTTTAGTAAATCATCTGATTGAAAATAATTATCAATTAATTTAAATGAATTAAAGTCATTAATAAACTTCTTATATGAATCAGGTGTGTTTATTTTTTCAGCTATATTAAAAGCAATGTCATAAATTGCTCTTTGTGCTTTTATTTTCCATTCTAAAGCATTGGTAAAAAAAGATATGTAATTTTTAAAACATTCAATGGAATTATCATTTATACAATCATTAAAAGCCAAACTGTAACAATTATCTCTGATTATTGATAAACTTTCTATCGTGTATCCCTTTTTATTGTATTTCTCTTTTTCTTCATTACCTAAATCATTAAATACCTTAATAGCGATTACATTATATTCATAGGCTTTGTAAGGATTATAACCCTTGTATTCTTTAGAGTTATATAGTTTTGCATATGCATAATTTAACTCAATATCATCTTTTTCTTTCTCATACTTCTTAGACAATTTTTTTTCTGCCTTTGCGAACTCTAGCTTATCTATATGTTTAAGGAATGCATTTGATTGGGCATTTGAAGATAAAATGCCAAATAAGAAAAAAGATAAAATGCAAAAATATTTTTTAGTCATAACTATAATAAGATTCGTAATTTCAAAAATATTGGACTTCGCATTGATGTTTTTAATAACACACAACCAAACTTGTTAGCGTTTGGTTGTGTGTTGGGTTTATTAAAGTAATAGCAACTTATTGATAAACGGAAATATACTCTTGGCTATTAGTCACCGTATTCTTCTACTACTTCTTCATCAGTAGCTTCTTCAGAAGTCACGGCACTTATTACAATCATTATATTTCCTCTTTTCTTAAATAGTTTAATCTCTTTTTTTCCATCACTGTAAACAGATTCATCATCATAACTTTTGTTTTCATCTTTTTTATATCCGCTTAGTTTACCTTGAATAGCAGTGATTACAGCATCCTCCTTACCGTATCCTTTACCGCTCAATGATATTGTATAAGCATAGCCAGTAGGCTTATTTACTCCATTAAAAACATAATTTTCAGTCGGATACCATCCACTATTGTCGATTGTTTTATCGTGGGCAGAACCCAATACATAAAAATTGTAACTCGCATCGTTAGTAATTTTCTTGGATGAAAGCACTTCAAATTCATTTCTATATCTGCTAAAATTACTCTCGTCTAATTCATACTTTTTCATTACATCTTCAAAAGTAGAACTTAACGTAAATCCTTCTGGACTATCAAAATTCACAACAGTCGTAATCGCACCAACATTAAAATAATCCGTATTAGCACTGCTATATTCAGATCCTCCTGTTAAAAAATATTGAACAAGGTCTCTTGAAATATCGTCAAACTGCGGATTTATTACGTACTTTCCTTCTTTATCAATAAAACCAATTTTACCTGCACTTACTACAAGTGCTAGTTGTCCATTGAAGGGCAGTGCAGCATCGAATTGAGGGTTTATAACTATTTTACCATCCCTGTCAATATATCCGTAACTTTTACCTGATTGAACAGATGTAATTTTGTTGCCGTTGAAAGGGTATGCTTCTCCAAACTGAGGGTTAATAATTAATTTCCCATCTTTATCACACCAGCCGTGTTTGCCATCTTGAACAACATGAAATAAATCTCCGTCTATTTGCATACTTGAGAATTGCGGATTAATTATGTATTTTCCGTCTTTGTCAATTACACCTGCCTTATTTCCGGATTCTACAACACATTTTCCATTTTGAAAGTCGCCAGCTCTATCAAATTGATGGTTGATGACAATCTTTCCCTCTTTGTCGATGAACCCCCACTTACCCTCATCATTTCTTACCCCACATTTGCCATCACTAAAATTTGAAACTGATTCGAATTGTGGATTGATTACAACTTTCCCTGTTTTATCTACAAACCCCCATTTTTCATCACCTTCTTCATTTACCATACTGAATGCAGCTAGACCATCTTTAAAAAGTCTTACTTCTTGAGCATCTTGAAGTGTAAATTTTAGTTCGCCTTTTTTGTCAATAGCAGCAGGTGCGGCATTTTCGCTCACAACCCAAGCTAATCCATCACTAAAAACTGTCGCTTCTTTATACTGTGCATTAACAGCATATTTGCCGTCTTCAGTAATAAAACCGAATTTAGGTTCATCACCTGATGTTTCAACTAATGCCAACCCATCTCTAAAAACGGTAGCGTTCTTAAATTGTGGATTGATTACTATTTTACCTTCCTTATCAATATACTGAAATTCTTTTCCGCTTTTGACAGGGATTAAATTAACTTCGGAGATAGAATCTCCGCCACCTCCGCAAGAGCTGAGGATGCTTGTAGCAACAATGGCAGCTACTAATTGTACTGTTTTTTTCATTTTTATAAAATTTAAATTATGCCTACTCTTATCGCTTTTCGGCAAACGCGATTTGTTTATTATTGGAATTGAATTAAAATTTAGTTTTTTGAAAAAATGGCTCTTTGACTTTTGCGAAGCTATGGCTTGTGTGCCGGGCAAAAGGCAATGTGCCATTTGTGTGTAGGATTTAAAAAACAAAAAATGTGGGTCGGCAAAAAATAAAGCTTTATCAGGTTGGCTGGTGTAGTCGGCAGTCATTCCGATTTGATTTTCTTTTCTATCTTTGTATGTCGTCTTGTCAATTTTCATGTCGTTGTTTATTTATTAGGCTTGCTTGTAACTTGGTTGTAACATCACCTGCTTTTCGGACCCATTTAAGGAACTTCCCGTTGCCTTGACAAGCGTATGCGTGTAGTGTGTCATTTTGATGCATATCCATACGGTAAAAGCAAGTCCAACGATCATTTGTCCTCTGAACACAAGACATTAGATCAACATCGTTATTACAAGAGTTCACCAAATGAACAGTATACTTTTCTTCGCTAAAACCATAATTTAAGCAACTACCACCCCAATCACTTGAGCCTTTTTGAACACATTGACTCCAATCTTGTTCACTTTGATCGAGCAAGACATGGTCAACATTTACTCGGGAGTTTATAGTTGGACTTTTAAATGAAAATGAAATCATTGCTCCCGCAATGAGTATGAATACGGTTCCTAAAAAGAAAACACTTCGCATATTTACTAGCATTGATTATTAATTAATATTATCCGAGCCTCCTCGTTACCCAGTTTTTTAGATTTTTTCCAGTCCGAACAGGCACCTTTTTTATCACCCAAACCTTTTTTTGCCCAACCTCTATTATTAAAGGCATCGGAATTTGTGCGATCAATTTCAATTGCTTTATTAAAATCGACCATGGCTTTTTCAAATTGATTCAATCTGTTGTAGGCGCTACCTCTACTAACATAGATGTCCGAATTTTGAGGATTGAGCTCTACAATTCTATCATAGTCTAAGATGGCCTTTTCATGTTCGTTGAGCATAGAATACACGAAGGCTCGTTTGAGATGCGCGTCTAAGTAATTAGGATCCAGTTGAATAGCTTCAGTGTAAAGATCAAGTGCTTCGGACGGGTTTCCCATTTCAAGCTTTTGTTGCCCTTGCCTTAATAAATCTTCAGCTTCTTGCGCATGAATATTAAATACGCTTGATAACAACAGAAATGTGAATATGATCTTTACTTTTTTCATTACGGCCTCAAAATAATTCAATTTTATTCAAATGGCTCAGTTCTTTCATAGTCCTTTTCTACATATAGCTGAATGAGATGTTTAAATGCCGTCTCAACACCTTTACATTTCTCTCCCTCACAGGCTACCTTGAAGTTAGTACGATCGTAAAGGATTTTTCTATCTTGTTTGAGAATTTCGCGTTCGATTCCCTTGCCGGCTTTTTCATAACATACAAGAATTATGGCCTGCTCATCTTCGGAATAGTAAATACCATCTTCATAATTAATCATTTCAGGAAAAATATAGTCTATTCTTACCGGTGTTCCGTTCGAAGTATATTCAATTCTGAAGTTCTTTTTTTTATCAAAAATTTTACAACTTTCATCGGCAGATGCATTTATATATTCGACTGTGTACGCTCGGTCTAGGTTCTGTGCATATATGCCGAGGTATATTAGTGAACTTAAAACAGTTAATAGGATTCCTTTTACCATGGTAGATTACTTTATAGTTAGTGTAAATTTGATGCCTCAACTTTAATTCTCATTGAGCCACTATTTTTGTGGTCGGTTTGCAAGATTTGAACCAAAATTATCATAGTCATAAACTAAGTGTCCATTCTACTAGAAATTCTTTCAACAGAATGATTCGAATTAGAGGCCTACTTCTGTGCTTTTTCGTGTCTGCATCAATGATGGGCTTCACTCAAAGTAATGAATTTATCATTACTGGAAAGTTTAAGGTTGATGGTGGTTCAAACAACGATGCTCAGATAATTCTAGAAAAGGATGGACGAAAAGTTAAAACCTTAGAAGGTGAGGCCCGCTTTGAATTGGGGCTTGATTTCCAAGCCATATATATAGTATCATTTGTCAAAGAAGGTTTTGTAACTAAAAAACTCAGGTTCGATACGCATGTGGCGGAGGAACGTATTGAGTATGGCTTTGAACCTTTCGAGTTCATGATTGAAATATTTGGGCAATTTGATGATGTTAGCGTTGTGGTATTTAATCAACCAGTAGGCAAAATTGCCTATAGTGACTTGATTGATGAGTTTGACTATGACACGGATTATACCAAATCGATTCAGACTCAGATAGCTGAGGTAATGGAGCAGGTCGAAGAAAAAAAGGAGGAGAAGGAAACCAAATTAATAGAAGAACAAAAGAAACTTGAGGCTCAGGAAAAGCAGATCGCAAGCCTTACAAGTGCCGCTGAGAAGAGTTTGAATTCAGATAAACCAGAAGAGGCGTTGCAAAAACTAGAGGAAGCTGCCAAAATAAAGGATACACCTGAGATCAATAAAAAAATAGAGGAGACGAAGAAAAAAATTGAACAAAAAGCACAGGAGCAAGAGAAAAAGCAACAGTTTGATGGAATATTAGCTGAGGCGGAAACTGCGAAGCTAAATGGTGATTTATTGGGTGCAAAACGGTTGTATGAGCAAGCAAATGGATTAATGGAAGGCGATCCAAAAGTGAGTGAAAGTCTTGGTCAAATAAACAAACAAATTGCAGATCAGGAGCGCAATGAGGAACAGTTTAAAGCACTTGAAGGGGATGCCTTAGCAGCAAAACAAAATGGAGATTTAGCCGGAGCTATTGAAAAAGCCGAAGCGGCCTTAAAAATTAAACCCGATTCGGAACTCGAAAAGCTTGTGGCCGATTTGAAGGGTAAATTGGAAGAAGAAAAGGCCGAAAAAGCTGCTAAAGCTGAAAAGGAGAAAGAATTAGAAGCCTTAATGGCTGAAGCTTCTAAACAAAGGGACAACAGGAATTTATCTGAAGCACTCGCAACACTAGAGTCAGCAAACGCAATTTCTCCTTCGCCCAAAATACAAGGCCTAATTGACGAAATTAAGAAGGAAAAGCTTGACTTAGAATCTGCTGAAAAGGCTGCTGCCGAGCAAAAAGAGAAGGTTGAAAACTTGCTTGATCAAGCAAAAGGTTCCTTAGAGCAGGGAGATTTAGAAACAGCGCGATTAAAAGCTCAGGAGGCGGAGGCGATAAATCGTCAAGAAGAGCTTAACGCAAAGAGTCAAGAACAAAAGCAAGAACAATACCTACAATTAATTAGTAAGGCCGACAAGGCTTTCGATAAATCTGAACTTGAAACTGCTGCGACATTATACGAGCAAGCTTTAGAGATAAACCCGAATGAAGCTTACCCAAAAGAGCGCTTAGATGGATTGACTAGAACTTTAGCTGAGTTAGGCGAAAAAGAAAAGTCGGAAAAAATGAAAGCCGAACTTGAAGATCGGATTTCTCAATTGATAGAGGAAGGTGATGCATTGTCAAATGAGGATAAGCTGGATATGGCTCTTTCTAAATATCAAGACGCATTTAATCTGAAAAAGGATGCTAGTGTCCAGAAAATGATTGATGCTACACAGGCTCGAATTGAAAAAAAGATCGATGAAGAAGAAAAGGCAAAAGAAGCTGCTCAAGCAATTGCAAATGGACCCAGAGAGAGCAACGAGTTAAGCGACATTATTCAAGCAGAATCAGAAAAGCAAAAAGCGGTAATTCCCGAGAAAAAACCAGTGGTTAAGCCAGTAGTATCTGAACCTAAAAAGAGCACTACAATTCCAGGAGGAGCTGTAGTGATATCAGAGAATCGAGTTGGGAAAGAAGCGCTTGATTCACCGGCAGCTGTCATGTCAGAAGATGATGCCTATGACGGTATGATGAAGAAGGTAGAGGAGGAGGCGTTTGAAATGCAAGTCGAGGCAGAACAACGTGTATTAAAAGAGAAATATCCGGAGCGGAAGACAACCGAAACTGAAAAGGCAGGAAACAGCATTATTACCTATGTATATATTAATCGCGGAGACTATGTGAATGTGTATAAGAAGGTTGAGCATAGTTGGGGAGGAGTTTTCTTCTTCATAGATGAACGCGCAACAAATCAAAGGTTCTGGGAACACGAGACTCAATAAAAAAGGGGCCAATTGGCCCCTTTTTTATTATTTGAAATACGTCTTAATTGCTTGTTTTTGAATCATCTCCATCATCAGCTTCATCATCTCCGTCTGAAACCTCTTTGATTTGAATGAGAGGCTTTTCATCAACGCCAATCAGTAAATCCTCTCGATATACAGTAATCTGTTCTCCACCATCTGTATCAAACTTATTTGATTTATTGATCAATGCATTTTCGTCATTTAAAGAATCCCCAAGTCGATTTGCTGCGACATCGCCATCACACAATTGCCCGTCTTGAAATTCATCCTTTTCACAAGAAATTATTCCAAGGCCTAAGCAAATTGATAATATGAATATTGACTTTTTCATGGCTACAATGACTACGAATATAATTAAAATGTTTTTACGACAATGGAACTGTTAAACATTTGTTTCAATACTGAATTTTCGAGGAATAGTTATCTCAACAATTGTTCCGATAGGTTCTCCTCTTTCATTTTTCACTTCCTCCGGTCCTTTTATAGAGTAGTTTCCTTTGGTCATGGTCCGAAGCACTTCCATTCTTTGCCTAGTAATTTTCATTCCGTTTGACACATGGATTGAGGTCCCGTTTTTAAGCGAAACGCTGGTTTCAAAGCCGATGCCATTATCAGATATTTTAATAACTAGGTCTTCGTTATTCTCCGAAATGTTAAGAATAATTACACCTTTTAAGTCGGAAGGTAAAATCCCGTGCATAATGCTGTTTTCGACAAAAGGTTGAAGGATCATTGATGGCACCAACAAATGCTCTGAGTCAAGTTCCTGTTGAATTTCAATCTCATATTCGAATCGATTCTGAAATCGCATTTGTTCGAGTTTAAGGTATAACTCCAAACGATCTAGTTCATCTTTGAGTGAAATGGCCTCAACTTGAGCACTATCTAAATTTTTTCTAACTAATGATGCAAAATTTGATAAATACATATTCGCCATTTTTTTGTCTTGAGTATTTATGTAGTATTGAATTGAGTTTAATGCGTTGAATATGAAATGCCTATTCATATGTGCATTCAGCGTTTGTTGTTCTAAACCTAAAATTTTCGCTCGATTTTGCAATTCAACAAGCTTCAATTTGCGGTTTCGTTGATTCGTCAATTGCCGATAGATGAAGTAAACAATTAGAAGCGCTGCGAAGATTGACAAACCAATGAACCACCATGTTTTGTAAAATGGAGGCGCTATTGAAAATTTAAAGAGGGAGACGGGGTTTCCCCATGCAGTGTTCTCGAGTTTAACACGGACTTTAAATTCATAATCACCTGGAGCCAAATTTGCGTATGTAACTGAATTATCGGTGATGCTTGGCGACCAGTTTAAGTCAGAACCAATAAGTTGATAACTGTAAGAAAGCTTATCTGGGTTTGCAAAATGAATAGCCGAATATTTAAAAGTAAACCGGTTTTCATTGAACCGAAACCGAGGCGGCGATCCGTCATCTTCTGTGTATTTATGAGCATCTATACTTTCGAAGTTCAGTAATAGATCGCTCAGTATAATTGCTGACTCAAGACGGCTATTATCGGGGATTTTATTTGGATCGATTCGTATTAATGCACCATTCATTCCAAACCATAAGATTCCAAATTTATCACAATACGCTGCATTTTGATTGCTTTCTTGACTAACGATCCCGTCATGTTCGTTATAGCTCCTAACCAGAAAACTATCTGTATGGTTTAGAAGCTTTGTATTAATACTAAAAAGTCCATTGTCGGTGCCTATCCAAAGGGAGTTTAGAGAATCGTGGGTGAGAAAATTGATAATGTTAGAACTGGGCTTTGAGCTCAATTGAAATCGGGAGATTTTAAGCGTATTTTGCTCAATCTGAATTACACCTTCGTCAGTACCAACCCAAATGTTTTTGTCTATATCTGTTGCTAAACTACTTGAATATATATCGGTCAAGACGTGTTTTACCGATTCACTTTCTAGGTTATAAGAATAAACTCCATAGCGAGTAGAAATCCATATTGTTTGACCTGTCTGGCAGAAGGATTTGACCTCGGATAAACCTAGTTTTTTGAAAACTATTGGAGTGAAAACCTTATCTTCTTTAACTCGAATGATTCCATCCCTTGTGCCTATCCAAACAAAGCCAGCATTGTCTTCAAAAATGCATGAAACTCGTACAAATGGGAGGCTATCATTCAATGAGAAATCATATAGTTCACCGTTCTTGAAAATGTTAATGCCATCAGAGGTGCCAATCCACAACGAGTTTTGATAAACAGATTCCAGTGACCATACAGTATTGTTTAATAATCCATCTTCAAAGGTTATACTGGTAAATACACCATCTTTTATTCCTAGAACTCCGGCTCCGTATGTGGCAAACCAAATTGACCCGTCCTCTTGATTCTTAATGTTCATTATTTGATCCGATGTGAATCCGTCTTGGAGCGAAAAGGTTTCACTAAAACTCCCAGTATATTTTAAAATTCCCGAACCAGATGTTCCAATCCAAATGTTGGATTCGTTATCGGAGAAAATGACTTTAAGGTTATCGACTTTTGAAGGTGAAATTGATTTTATCACTTCACATTTCTCTGTCAATCGATCATATCTGATTATTCCATTCTTAGAAATAAACCACGCATTTCCTTGTTTGTCTAAACAAATATCTTTTTGATACATACTTGTAAGTCCGTCCTCAATCGTAAGCTGGATCGTATCGGATGGGCTTATTTTGAAAATGCCATCCTGGGTCGAAGCAATCCAAATCTCATTTTCAAAAACTGCTATTTCATTGACTGAAATGTTAGGTAAAGCCACTCTTTCGCCATCAATAGTTTTAATGATTAGACCGTTTTTTGTTCCGATTAGTACTTGCTGTCCGGCTTTTTCTAATGCTCGGATGAATCCATCGTTTTCATCCTTAAATGGCAGTTGTTCAAGTGCCCCATCAACCCAGTTAAAAAGACCGTGACCATTAGAGGCTAGCATTATTCCTTGGTCAAGTTCAATCATATCAAAAACGATCACTTCCTTAAATTCATCTGGAAACGGAAACTGTTCAATTTTTTGGTTTGTAATGCGGACGATTCCACCTTGACAAGCAATGAGAATTTCGTTTTTCGAAGTTTCGTGAATTGACGTTATAACATTGTTTAGAAGTCCATTAGCTTTACTGAAATTTTTAAAATTGATTCCATCAAATCTGCTAACACCGCCAATAGTGGCTATCCACAGGTGACCGTCTCTTGATTGCAAGATGTCTCTAACCTGTGATTGAGCTAACCCTTCCTTTACAGAATAGGAGATAAAATGATGCCGCTGAGCCTTGGAAGCAAGGCTTAAAATGAATATTAATATGACAAGGTTGAAGCGGATAACGGATAAAATAAGCGCTAAATTTAACTATTCGAGCAAGTGATAATTATTGGAATTATTAAAAGGCTATTTTTGCTTCGCATTTTGAAAATGATAAATCAAATACGGATTGCTTTAATCATTGTCGTTGTTTGCGCAATGTCGATTGATTCGATTGCCCAAAGAGGTAACACGGCATGGACTAAATATAAGCATGAGATTAGTGTTGGTTATGGGTTTAATACCTTCTTAGCGAGCATTGGTGCCAACGATAAAATTGGAACTCGCTTCATGTTACAGCGTTCTACATTTAATGCTTCTTATAGATATTACCTAAAAAAGCATTTTGCGGTCAGAGGCTCTTTCACACACGCTTATTCAAGGAAGAATGATAAGGACATTATTGATCCAGCGAATATCAATATGCGTTTGGATTACGAATCGACAATTTCTGAGTTAGGAGGAAAGATAGAATACCATATCCGAGACGAAACTACAATGGGGCGATCTAATAAAGGTAAGGTTAGAAGAGCAAGAGGTGGAATGACAAAAGGAATAGATGTTGGATTGAGCATTTTTGGAGGTGTTGGAATTGATTACTTCCGACCGGTTGCGGAATATTATGGAGATAGGATGGTCCTAAAAAAATACGATGCTCAGGCAGGTTTTATTACTCCTAAAGATTATCGAAGGGTACATATTCATTTTCCCGTTGGTGCTCAGGCCCGACTTGTGATGGGTGAAAACTGGCGGCTAGGATTAGAAGCATGTTATCGAATTGGAATCACGAACTATATCGACAATGCCAGTTCTGTTTATTACGCTGATGGGAATCCATTTCCAGAAAGATATACGGACTACCCAGATAAGGATTTCGCAGGCGGCTATGTTTTTATGGGAAATGAGACAGGTTCCATTCCAGGTTTAGCTAGCCAAACTGGAAGAAAGAATTATTTCGTGGGTATGATGACGCTATCATATCGGATAAAAAGCTCATCTAAGAAATAACAAGTTGTTTTTCCTGGCCGATTGGGCTTGAATTAAAAGCATCGTTTAACCATCTCATCTAATTCAGGGCTTACAAGACTAGATTCATTTAGGAGTTTACGAATTACCTTAGGAGAATGCGTTTGGTCTATCAATGGCGTTATTATTTGGTTGAGCCTAGTATTTTCGGATGAAGCGTTAAGAATTTTACCTCCTCGCTCTACGCTCAATTCAATTGGCCATTCGGCATCCTCTGAATAAAATGTGTATGCAGGACCGTAGTGGTAATTCCAACTCTCTTTGTTGTATTTTTCGTCAATTTCTCGACTGAGATCTATAGTTCCCACTTCTAAAAACGAAAATCGGGAGTTTAGCCAATTAAGCAACTCAAATAGGAAGACATCTGTATTTCCGATATCTAACTTATCACGCAAATTACAAACCTGGCTTCGAACCGATTTCACAGACTTATCTTCATATCTGCCGCTCGAACGTTTTATTGCCTTGTTTAATTTCTCTTTATCCGAATCATAAAGAATTGTCCCATGGTGTAAGACTCTTCCTTTACTTAGGTGCTGAGCGTTACCGGAAATTTTATAATTCTCATAAAAGAGATCATTTCTAGGCGAAATGTTTACTGTATATCCGAGCGCGTTCAAACACGCTTTAATGATTTCGAGATTTCTTTTGTATGATATGGGGTTTTCAATATCAACGAAACGGAAAAAGCTAAAATTCAAATTTCCAGAATCGTGAAAAACGGTGCCTCCACCGCTTATCCTGCGGATAATAGGGATGGCTGATTCATTGCAATAGAGTAAATCTGATTCAGCATACGCGTTTTGATGCTTTCCGATGATAACGGATGAAGGATTCCTCCAAATTCGAATAGTCTCTTCTTCAAAATTCTTAAAATACCACTCCTCAAAAGCGAGATTTTCTTCGGCAGAAGGGTATGAATTGAAAATTAGTTTCATTTAGGTCAAAAGCCAAAACTAAGTCAATTACAGTCGAATTAAAGATTTAGAAATATAGCTTTGAATGCTAATTTAATTCAGTGAATTACTCAGAAATTAAAAGCCAACTCTCTTCGAAAAGAGAAATTGTAATTACCACTCATAAATCACCAGATGGTGATGCAATGGGCTCATCATTGGCCCTAGCACAAGTTTTGAAAGATGCAGGTCATAACGTAAACGTTATGGTACCTGATGTTTTTCCGAAATTTTTGAATTGGATGGAAGGTTGCGATCAAGTAATTTATTTTGATCAGCAGGAAGACGAGTGTTCAATTGGGATTCAAAAGGCAGAAATGATTTTCAGTCTAGATTATAATCAATTGGATCGAGTGGGGCCGATGGGAAAAATTATCGAATCCGCAGAGGCCATTAAAATTATGATTGATCATCATTTATTTCCAGACAAAGGATTCGATTATGTGATCAGTGATACTTCTGCTTCTTCTTGCGCAGAATTGGTGTTTGATTTTATCAGCAACTTAGGATTCGAATCATTTTTAAAGCAAAGTACCTGTGAGTCGTTATATGCAGGAATAATGACGGATACTGGATCGTTTCGCTTTTCTTCGACAGGCGCAAAAACACATCGAATTGCAGCTGAACTGATAGATCGCGGGTTAATTCCAAACGTTGTCCACGAAAAAATTTATGACACCAACTCGATAAATAAGCTCCGACTAACTGGATTCGCACTTGAAAATAAGTTGGAATATTTTGAAGAGAAAAAAGTGGCCGTAATTGGCTTGGAACTTTCAAGTAAAAACCGATTTGGCTATCAAAAAGGAGATACAGAGGGACTAGTTAATTATGGGCTAACTATTGATGGCTGCAGGATGGCCATATTTCTATCCGAGGAGCTTAATTGTGTCAAATTTTCATTAAGGTCGAAGGGCGAAATAGACGTCAATTTGGTCGCTAGAAAGTTTTTTAATGGCGGAGGACATAAGAATGCAGCAGGCGGAAAACTTGACATTAACCTTAAATCTGCGCTTGAATTGGTGAAAAAAGTTATTCAAGATGAGCTATAGAATTGAATTGAAGGCGCTTGTTTTAGTCGGATTGATAACAATGGCAGCTTCATGCAATAATGAACCTGAATCGAATATGCCTACCCAACAGCAAGTTAACCGCAGTATGGAGGACATAAACCGTGAATTTGCCCGAGATGAACGTCAGATGATAGAATCCTATATCGAACAACATGGATTAGAAATGGCCTCAACAGGCACAGGACTTCGATATTTTATTTACCAAGAAGGTCAAGGTGAAATGGCCCTTAATGGGCAGACGGCATCGGTAAACTATAAAGTAAGCTTGCTAAACGGGGACGAAGTTTATTCTTCGGCAGAAAACGGAGTTAAGGAGTTTTTAATTGGAAGAGATAATGTAGAAACAGGGATTCATGAAGGAATTCTCCATATGAATGTTGGGTCGAAAGGCATTTTTATTTTACCCTCGCATTTGGCACATGGTTTAAGTGGTGATAATGATCGAATACCACCCCGCTCTTCAGTAGTTTATGATATTGAGTTGCTTTCCTTGAAATGAAAAAGGTTCTTTTACTATTCTTATTTAGTGCCACCCTTTGCAATTCCTGTGATGATTCTCAGCATTTCGGATATAGCAGACTGACTAAGAGTATTCATTATAAACTTGAAACAATAGGAGACGAGCAATATGCTGTTAGTGCATCTTCTAGGTTAAGCTTCAATTTAAAGGTTTGGTCAAAAGAATCTCGATTGCTGGCAGAGAAAAAATTTCAAAGAATTGTTTATGATCCTGCGAATTTCCCTTCCTATTTAGTTTCAATTTTTAACCTAGCCTACGAGAACGACAGTATTTCAATAATTGGAAACTCGAAGGAAATCCAGATCAATAGGCTTTTAAATGATTCGTTAATTAAAACCCCGATTGACTTTATTCGATTAGAATTGAAAATATCAGAAGCTCTTTCTGAAGTACGGTTGCGCAACATTATCGCGGACGAAAGAATAAAGGATGACCTGGAATTAAAAGAGCAGCGGACTATATTAAACATTGTTGATTCACTAGGATTGAATGCTGAAAATAGAATAGGAGGAGTATTTATACACGAACTTCGAGACGGAAATGGCGGATTTCCTAAGAGTGGACAAACCGTAGTTGTTAATTTTATTGCTCGTATTCCCAATGGGGTGATTATTCATAATACGACCTTAGATGGGAAATTTGAATATCAAATAGGTGTGCCAGAGCAGGTTCTGCCGGGACTGGCCATAGGAATTCAAAACTCGAGACTCGGAAGCAAAACATTAGTTGTTGTCCCATCAGAACTCGGATTCGGAGCGAATGGGTCGACCACTGGGATAGTGCCGCCATATACACCGATTATATACGAAATTGAAGTCCTCGAAATTAGAGGTTGAATTCTGTTAGATTTGCCGAAAATTTAATAGATGAAAATTTTATTCATTCCCCTTTTTGCTCTTGTGTCTATTGCGGCTTCCTGTAATTCTTCAGCTGCCGATTCTGATGAGTCAGCAAATGATTCAATTTCGAATAGTGAGGCTCAAATTATTTCAGAATCGGGCCTAATAGTCGAAATACTTGAGAAAGGAAATGGTCCAACTCCAAGTCAAGGAGATCTCGTTAAAGTACACTACACAGGAACATTAAAATCAACAGGTGAAAAGTTTGACAGCAGTGTCGATCGGGGTGAGCCAATCGAGTTCCCTATAGGAGTAGGAAGAGTTATACAAGGTTGGGAAGAAGGAATTTCCCAATTAAACCGAGGTAGTAAGGCCAGATTAATTATCCCAGCTAATATGGCTTACGGAGCCAAGGGTAAAGGAACTATTCCGCCAAATAGCGATTTAATTTTTGAGGTGGAGCTCATCGATTTTAAAGAGGGTCCAAAACCTATTGTTCATGAGGTCTTTTCGACCGAGGGAAAAACCGTAAACAAGACCGCAACGGGCTTAGAATATTGTGTAATCGATGAGGGGAAAGGCCCAAAGCCAATAGCTGGTGATGTTGTTACTGTTCATTATTATGGCTATTTAAAAGCCTCAGGAGATAAGTTTGACAGCTCCTTTGAACGCGGGGAACCTTTCAAGGTATCTTTAGGTGCAAGACAAGTAATTCCTGGTTGGGAAGAAGGCTTAGCCTTGTTAAATGAAGGATCGAAAGCAACGCTAATTATTCCCTATAGCCTTGCTTATGGAGATCAAGGATACCCAGGAGTCATTCCTCCAAAGGCAGACCTCGTTTTTGATGTACAGATTATGAAGATCAACTAGTTGTTTGTGTATTTAAACTCCGTGGTTTTGATGAGGCGATCGTAATCAAGACCGATTTTTCTATGGTAAACTAGAATTGTATAGTCGTTTTCGGTTTCATAGTGAGAACCTTCAAAGTAGGACATATCTGGCGTTGATTGTCCGTCCGCAACAAAAACATATTGATAATTATACAAGCCTTGTTTTAAATACATGTTGGCTTCGTATTGTAAATTAGATTGGTTGAATTGCATTTTAGCTTCAGGGGTGATTTTCCAATCAGTCAGTGCGCCATATATATAAACGTCACCGTTTGGAATTGAGCTATTCTGAGATAAGCTGAAATGCAGAGTGACGTAATCAGCATCTATTGCGCTTACTGCGTTTGATTGAACAGTTTTTATAAAGTACCATCCGTTAATATCAGGTCTTTGAAGGTAGGTAATCGCTGAGCGGCTTTTATCTTGAACTAAGTAAGCGTGATTTTCCTTGTTCTGAAATGAAATTCGCTCAACGCCTTGTCCGTTATAGCGCGTGTTTTGGATATCAAAAAACCGATACTCATTTTGACCGGGAAAGGTGTTTTCGCCATCATAGTTATAATCAAGTAATCGGTCTTTAACGAATCGAGGTTCTAGACCGATCAAGGCATTTTCCCAGCAATTGTTTTGCAAAACCACTATATGGAGATCGGTATAAGGATTTGTCAATTCATAGTTTCCAAAGGCAATATCGAAATCCACTTCTTGATGCGAATAGCGTTCCTTAACTCGTGTAGCCTGATGAACTTTGACCCCGATTTGAATGTCGTTCAAATCTTCGGTTATAGAAAACCTTCTTGTCAAGACTAGTTCATCTGGATTGCCTGCCTCATATACTTTTACTATGTAATTACCTGATTTAGTGAGTCTCACATTAAAATTTGGGATTTCGAGCGAGTAGTGTATGAATTTTTGAAACGTATTTCTTGAATAATCATACTCAGTCAAATAATCTTCAGGTGGTCCGTCCACATATTCTTGAACAGATAAGTCAGATTGGTTCCAATTGTGATCACAATGTACAAATGAGTACATATAATTGCCTAGACTTGAATCCAACACATCAAAGCTCAATTCGAGGGTAACATCTTCATTAAGATCAATAATAGCGTTAGATAGGGGCCAATCCTTTCGATGTAAGGTGACGGACTTAATATTCGGTTGATAATTATAATTGGCTAACCTCAAATAATTGTCATTATAATAGCCACTTCCTTCGTTTTGATCGATGTTGAATTGAGCGTGACAAGCGTCAGAAACGAAGATGAAGGAAACACCTAATGCAATGATGATTATCGCTTTAAGTCTTGTTATGGATTTGTTGGAGGAAATAAATTTCATGTCGATTTCTAAAATTAAATCGTTGAATTGGGTGATGAGCTAAAATTCGATATCAATTGACAGAAACGAAGCAAATGACAAATTGGTGCATTTGTTATTTTTTCTGAAGAAAATATCATGTAGGTTTGCGCGCGTTTTTCAAGCGAAAATTTAACAAACTCAGATGTCTAAAACCGTTAAAATTCGCAAAGGGGCAAATATAAATCTAGTTGGGATTGCTGAGTGCAAGACCGTTCAAGCAGATTTACCGAAAACCTTTGCAATTAAGCCTACAGAGTTTCATGGGATAGTCCCCAAAATGATGCTCAAGGAGGGCGCTGAAGTAAAGGTTGGAACCCCAATCTTTCATGATAAAAAGAACGAGCATATTAAGTATGTTTCTCCAACTGCTGGGGTTATTACTGAAATTGTTCGCGGTGCAAAACGTAAAATTCTTGAGATTAGGATACAGACCGCGTCAAATCAAGAATCGGAAATAATAGCTAAAGTTGATGTGAACTCGATTGATCGGGCCAAAGCTTTAGAGTTTTTGATGAATGCTGGATTATGGTGTTTTATTAAAAAGCGCCCGTATGACATTGTCGCAGATCCTATGGAGACACCAAAGGCAATTTTTATTTCTGGCTTTGATTCAGCTCCATTAGGTGTCTCATACGATTATCTACTTGAGGGTCAGGAGCAAAACGTACAGACAGGCATAGACTTAGTGGCGAAGTTGACAAAGGGAAAAGTTCATTTCAACATCAATGCAGGCGATTCTTCTTTTCTCTCTAAATTGAAAAACGTTGAAATTAATAGGTTCGATGGTCCACACCCTGCAGGTAACGTTGGAATCCAAATTCATCACCTTGATCCAATTAATAAAGGGGAGGTGGTTTGGGTAATCAATCCTCAATCTGTTGCAATTATTGGACGGCTTGTAAATACGGGCGTTTCTGATTTTTCGAAAAAAATCGCCTTGGTAGGTTCTGAAGTGAAAGAACCTTGCTATATAAATACTTGGGCGGGAGCGGCAGTTTCTTCAATTATTAATGGCCATGTTAAAGACGGAGATAATAGAATTATTGATGGTAATGTTTTAAGTGGAACTCAAGTTAGTTCCGAAAACTATATTGGTTATACCAGTACTTCCGTTAGCGTGATTCCAGAAGGCAGAGAGCCTCAGTTTATGGGATGGATTGCACCGAATTTTCATAAATTCTCACTTTCGCACTCCTATTTTAGCTGGTTAATGCCAGGTAAAAAATATAGCTTGAACACCAATGCCAACGGTGAAGATAGGGCATTTGTTATGTCAGGTCAATATGAAGATTTACTTCCTATGGATGTTTATCCCGTTCATCTTATCAAGTCAATAATAACAAACGACATAGAAAAGATGGAAACACTTGGGATTTACGAAGTCGCTCCTGAAGATTTTGCCCTGTGCGAGTTTGCGTGTACGAGCAAGACACAAGTGCAAGAAATTATAAGAAAGGGATTGGATACTGCAATTGAAGAATTAGGTTAATAGAGAGCTGGAAATGAAATTTATTAAAAACATATTTGATGGCATTCGACCCAACTTTGAAGAAGGAGGGAAGTTCGCACGTTATTATAAGGCCTTCGAAGCAATGGAAACATTTGCATTCGTTCCAGGTCATGTTACGCACGGTGGGACGCATATAAAGGATGCGATTGATCTAAAAAGAACTATGTTTCTTGTGGTCATCGCCACTGTTCCCGCTTTATTGTTTGGTATGTGGAATACTGGACATCAACACTTTTTAGCATTGGGAGAAATGTCTGGCTTGGGGGATGGTTTGATGGATAAGTTTTTGTTTGGAGCCATTAAAGTATTGCCTATTGTAATCGTTAGTTATGTAGTCGGACTGGGAATTGAGTTCGGGATAGCAGTCGCTAAAAACCACTCGATAAACGAAGGTTATCTTGTTTCAGGGATGCTGATTCCTTTGATTATGCCTGTTGAAGTTCCATTGTGGATGGTGGCTGTGGCAACGGCTTTTGCCGTAGTAATTGGAAAAGAAGTATTCGGAGGAACTGGAATGAATATTCTGAACCCTGCCCTCACTGCGCGAGCTTTCTTGTTTTTTGCTTATCCAACTAAGATGAGCGGTAACATGGTCTGGGTGAATACAGAAGGCGGACAAGTAGTAGACGGCTTTTCTGGGGAGACGCTATTGGCTCAATCCATCGTTTCTGATACAAATTATATCGATCAAGCGGGTCAGGCATACGGTAGCGTATCTGATACAATTTTCGCAGCGTTTATGGGTTGGATACCCGGTTCAATCGGAGAGACATCTACCTTGGCAATTCTGATCGGAGCAGCGATTTTGCTTATAACTGGGATTGGAAGCTGGAGAATAATGTTGTCCTTCCTTCTAGGTGGATTGTCCATGTCCTTACTATTTAACTTATGGGATCATAATGCATTTATGAGAGTAGATCCTATTCTTCAAATTTGCATGGGAGGATTCATGTTTGGAATGGTGTTCATGGCGACAGACCCTGTGAGTGCGGCTCAAACAAATATGGGTAAATGGATCTATGGATTCCTTGCTGGTTTCTTGGGAATCATGATACGGGTATTTAATCCGGCCTATCCAGAAGGTGTCATGATGGGTATCTTATTCATGAATGTCATGGCTCCTTTGATCGATCATTATGTGATTGAAGCGAATATCAATAGAAGACTTAAGCGAGCAACTGTAACAGCATAATCATTTAACCATGGCTATAAATAAAGAATCACAGAGTTTTACTTTCATTTTTTCCATCATAATGGTGGTCGTTGTTGCTACGGTGCTTTCATTGGCTGCACTTGGGTTGAAAGAACCACAAATGGAAAATCAGAAACAAGAGAAGATGCAAAACATCCTCGCATCAATTCAAGTTAATGTGGACAGATCTGAGGCTTCCAGCGAGTTTTTGACTTATGTAAAGAAAAGACTCGTCTTGAATGCAAAGGGAGAAGTCATCTCTACAACAGAAGGCCCGGTCCGAACCATAGCTGTTGATGGTAAAGATGCCTTCGAGGCAGATGGGTTTAACGTGGATGTCAAGAAGCAATATCGAGATCAAACCATGGCTGATTCAGACAAAAAGTATCCTCTATTTGAATGTGAGAAGGACGGAAAACCATATTTCGTAATACCCTTAATTGGAACTGGTTTATGGGGACCAATCTGGGGATATATTGCGCTGGGTTCAGATATGAATACTGTGTTGGGAGCGACATTTGATCATAAGACTGAAACTCCAGGTCTTGGTGCGGAAATAAACCAAGGTTGGTTTCAAGAGCCATTCGTAGGAGAAAAGATATTTGATGAAAATGGAGACTTTGTTTCCATTAAAGTAATTAAAGGTGGGGCTGCTCCGGATGATATGCATGGAGTAGATGCGATCACAGGTGGTACCATTACTAGTAATGGTGTGAGTAACATGCTTGAGAATACCTTGAAAGTATATGTTCCTTATTTTAAAATGAACGCTGATATAGCTGCAATATAGATTAACATGAGTACAGAAGTAAAAAGCGCACCATCAGAGGCAATTTTGGCTAAAGAGCCGAGCGAGCCTTTATTCTCGAAACGGAATAAGAAGCTTTTATCCGATCCACTTAATGATTCGAACCCAATTACGGTTCAAGTCTTGGGGATTTGTTCGGCACTTGCGATAACCGTTCAAGTCAAGCAGGCGATCGTAATGTCTTTATCGGTTTTAGCCGTATTGATAGGTGGAAATTTGATTATATCATTAATCCGTAATGTCATTCCTAGCCGGATTCGAATTATCGTTCAACTTGTGGTGGTGGCGTCTTTGGTAATCTTAGTAGACCAGGTTTTAAAGGCGTATGTCTATGACGTAAGCAAGGCGCTGTCGGTATTTGTCGGATTGATCATCACGAACTGCATCATTATGGGTCGCCTAGAAGCGTTTGCATTAGCCAACAAGCCTTGGCCTTCAGTCTTAGACGCAATTGGAAATGCGGCCGGTTATGGGTGGATACTAATAGTTATAGCGGTGGTTCGTGAAGCTTTTGGATCAGGTTCCTTGATGGGTTTCAAATTCATTCCAGACGCGTGGTTGATTTCGAATGGAGGGTTTTATGCCCATAACAATATGATGATTTTACCTCCTATGGCGTTAATTGTTGTTGGAATTATCATCTGGATCCAACGAGCAAAGAATAAAGCATTAATTGAAGAACATTAATAGATCATGCTAGAATTAGTAAACATTTTCGTTAAAGCGATTTTCATTGAAAACATGATTTTCGCCTATTTCCTAGGTATGTGTTCATACTTAGCGGTGTCTAAGACTGTGAAAACAGGTGTTGGCCTTGGGGCGGCAGTTGTTTTTGTACTTGGAATAACGGTTCCTGTAAATTATCTATTGGAGAACTATGTTCTAAGCGAGGGCGCTTTATCTTGGATCGATGGTATAATGGGATATGCCGGTGAAGACGCGGTATTTGCCACCATAGATTTGAGCTTTCTTTCTTTTATCATGTTCATCGCTATCATTGCTTCAATGGTGCAATTAGTGGAAATGGCAGTTGAGAAATTCGCACCTGCGCTTTATGGAGCACTTGGCATTTTCTTGCCATTGATCGCGGTAAACTGCTCGATTTTGGGTGGCGCGTTGTTCATGCAAGAGCGACAGTACAGTACCATTGCAGAGGCCACTTCTTTTGGACTAGGTTCAGGAGTTGGATGGTTCTTGGCAATAGTTGCTATTGCAGCGATAAGAGAGAAAATAAAATATTCGAATGTACCAGCTCCTTTGAGAGGACTAGGTATCACTTTTATTATCACAGGTTTGATGGGCATTGCCTTCATGGCCTTTATGGGAATTGAACTTTAAGCAAAAGACATGGTAACTACAGTTATAGTAAGCATCGTTGTATTTCTCTTTTTCGTCATCCTATTGGTGTCGATCATTCTTTTTGCCAAGGCGAAGCTTTCGCCTAGTGGAAAGGTGAAAATAACCTTGAACGGAGAAAAGGTAATTGAAGTAGAAGCGGGAGGAACCGTATTAAGCACGCTTGGAAATAATGGAATCTTCCTTCCATCAGCTTGCGGTGGAGGTGGAACCTGTGTTCAATGTAAATGTCAAGTTATTAGTGGAGGTGGATCTATTCTACCAACCGAAGAGCCCCATTTCTCTAGAAAAGAGGTTGCAGATCATTGGCGTCTTGGTTGCCAAGTTAAAATTAAGGAAGACATGGATATTCATATTCATGAAGAAATTTTCGGAATTAAGAAGTGGGATGGAACTGTTGTAAGAAATTATAACGTGGCCTCATTTATTAAGGAGTTTGTCGTTGAGATCCCAGCAGATATGGGCTATAAAGCAGGTGGATATATTCAAATTGAGATTCCATCATGTGAAATTAAATATAGCGACATCGATATTACAGCTCACCCGAAAGAACATCCTGGAGAACCAGATAAATTCAAAAAAGAGTGGGACACATTTAACCTGTGGCCACTTGTAATGAAGAATACAGAATTGGTTGAAAGGGCGTATTCAATGGCTTCTTATCCAGCGGAAGGTCGTGAAATCATGCTAAACGTACGTATTGCTACTCCACCATGGGATAGAGCCAACAATAAATGGATGGATGTTAATCCTGGAGTTGCTTCTTCTTACATTTTCGCTCAAAAGGAAGGCGATAAAGTCACTATTTCAGGCCCTTATGGAGAGTTCTTTATTAAGGATACGGATGCAGAAATGCTCTATATCGGAGGTGGTGCGGGTATGGCACCAATGCGAAGTCATCTATACGAGCTTTTCCGAACGATTAAAACAGGGAGAAAAGTTACCTACTGGTATGGAGGAAGATCTAAACGTGAATTATTCTATATCGATCACTTTAAGGCGCTGGAGAAAGATTTCCCGAATTTCAAATTCTACATGGTCTTATCTGAACCACTAGAAGAGGATAATTGGAAGGTGAAAAGTGATTGCGAAAGTGAAGGCGATGGATTTGTTGGCTTCGTGCACAATGCCGTTATCGATCAATACTTGAAAAAGCATGAGGCCCCGGAAGACTTAGAAGTTTATTTCTGTGGTCCACCAATGATGAATCAGGCTGTTCTAAAAATGGCTGACGAATGGGGCGTTCCACCAGAGAATGTAGCGTTTGATGATTTTGGCGGATAGTCGAATATTTAGAAAAAATTTAGGTCCCTTTGGTTTATTCCAAGGGGATCTTTGTTTAGCGCTTCTTATTCTGCTATCAAGTTGTTCCCCAAAGCTTGAGAAAACTACCCCAGATGAGTTCAAGCAAGTTTTACATGGTCAAGCTCAAGGCACAACTTGGAACATTGTTTATTACGACATCAGAGAGCGAAATTTTCAGAAGAGTGTTGATAGTATTTTACAAAGAATTGACGAGTCAATTTCAACTTATCAAG
>Ga0115566_10000851_pt1 | contig 26407 bp, 20 predicted proteins | sample COGITO_mtgs_1204_3_FD_87173 | JGI IMG/M metagenome (GOLD analysis project Ga0115566, IMG submission 87173) | Pelagic marine microbial communities from North Sea - COGITO_mtgs_120405 | ecosystem: Environmental > Aquatic > Marine > Epipelagic | place: Germany:Helgoland, sampling site Kabeltonne...
GGATATGATCCCGTCTCCACCCAAAGCCATATGAGGAATGATCAACGGATCATCCCCGCTCAGCACCAAAAATTTTGATGGCTTGCGTTTGATAATGGCTCCTACTTGATCCAAATTACCTGAAGCTTCTTTTACTGCAATAACATTCGGATGCTCTGCAATAGCCAAGGTAGTTTCTGCCAACATATTGGAAGAAGTGCGCCCAGGAACATTATAGAGAATCAAAGGCAATGGGCTAGCATCGGCATAGGCTCTATAATGCGCTATAATGCCCGGTTGCGTTGGTTTATTGTAATAAGGGCTTGCTACCAAAACGGCATCAACGCCTTTTAAATCGAAGGTTTCGAAGGCATCAATCAGACCTTGCGTATTGTTGCCTCCATGACCCCAAACTACAGGTAATTTACCGGCATTCGATTCAACAACAGCCGATAAAACAGCTTGTTTTTCATGATGTTTGAGTGTTGCCGATTCACCCGTTGTTCCTTGAACGACCAAATAATCAACACCGCCCTGAATAAGGTGTTTAGTCAACCTTTGAAGAGCGGGAAAATCAATGGATTTATCCTTTTTAAAGGGCGTTACCATGGCAACACCTGTTCCTCGGAAATCTTTCATGCAGCGTTTAGGTTATTAAAACTGGTTAGATAGTTATTCAAATGGTGAATCAAGTTTCGCATATCGTCATCGTGCACTTCAAGCATAAAGTCGAGGAGCATGTCACGATCTGGAAATCTACGTCCGGCCTTCCACTTCGCTTGAATCCTTGATATTAACAAGTCGCAAGCGATGGATCGGCCTTCGGAAAGATCGATCAAAACATCATAATCACGTGAAAGACTGTGTTCCAATTCGGGCGATTTATAACCGCCCATCCAAGTGAATGATTTTGGATTGAAGGGAAAATCCTTTAATGACGCGCTATAAAAATCCTGAATTTTCTGGTTTGGAAATTCGATATAAAAATCCACTGTTTTCACTCCCCGCTTGCGAAGCTCTTTAACGTATCCAGCAATAAATTCAAACTGAGCGCATTCTTTTCGAGCCACAACGGCCACACTATTCAACAAATTCCCATGAACTAAAATCGGCCTTCGCTGATCGTTTTTAGCTTGACGCTTTAGCTTATATCTGATAAAGGGAGTGAACATCTTGTTGCGCAAATTTAATGATGCGAATGACGCAATAGGAAAGATGCTTTATTTCAGCTTTTGCGGCAACGGTGGATAATTATATTCCTTGTCCATTTCTTTCATGCGGGCATCAATATTTTCCACATAAACCCATTTGCGCTTTTTCCATTCGAGGGCGTCAAACTGCATAACGGGAATGTAAAATTCATACATACCCTCTAAATCTGGTTCCATCGGAACCAACTGATTAAAAATGATGCGCTTCTTAGTCTCGTCATACCTTAATGAAACAGATGCATCGGATTTATATTCCAATATAAATCTTCGGATATTCTTTTCTGGTGCGCTAAAAATATCGGCTCCAAAGCGCACATTCTTGTTGGTAATGGTCAAGACATCGACCAATTTAATACTAGAAAATTCATCGTGACCATCCCAGCCTAGCAACATGTACGTATGCTTCGTTCCTGTTTTTCGTGTTTTGGAAGGGATGATTTTATAATATAGAGCACCATACCAATCGCGTTCGGTAAACACTTTCCGCGCCTCGCCTTCCACTTCCCTATATCCTTGTTTCAATTCAATAACAACGTAAGCCTTGGCTTTGTTGTCATAAAACTGAATGAAGCAGCGGTAGCGATGGGTTTGGTCGTCAAGCGGTAAATTCCAGTTGATCATTCGGAAAAAATTGTCGCCACTACGCAAATCGGCCAACTGAGGAATGGTATCAAAGCCTTGTTTGAAGCTTCCAGGGTCGGAAAGGGCATCCTTAAGGAATTTCACAAATTCTTGATCTGCTGCCAATCTTTTTTCATCGTTTGGCGCATTGATGGTTGCTTGCCGCAACTGCACCAATTGGCGAATCTTCGCTTTTAGTGTCACTTCCTTATCCATGCCAAAACTGGCCATAGGAATAAGGAACAATATGAACAATAAGCGATTCATTGGTTTATGCTGTAGACGATTTTAACGCTCCTCAGCGTTGAATGTTGCAATTGATGAATCGACCTAGAGATGGAGTGATTCCTTTTTAGCCAACAATGCTTCGTTGGATTCGCGGAAGTCAGGATCGTCTACACAACAGTCAACCGGACAAACAGCAGCGCACTGGGGTTCATCATGAAAGCCCACACACTCTGTGCATTTGTCGGTCACAATGAAATATACGTCCATTGATTTTGGCTCGTTTTCATCATCTGCTCCAGCGCTTGTTCCGTTTTTACCATCCACATGGCCCGTCAAACCCGTTCCGTCAGAAAAACGCCACTCTACTCCACCTTCATAAATTGCATTGTTTGGACACTCTGGTTCGCAAGCTCCGCAGTTAATGCATTCATCCGTGATCATTATCGCCATAATCTCAGTCGTTTTTAATTACGATTGCAAATGTAAAAGTTCCTCAAGAGTATAATTCCTTGACTTCAAGGATTATTGAGGTTGGAATGTTGAAATGTGTTTATACGTTGAAACGGAAATGCATCACATCGCCATCCTTTACAATGTATTCTTTGCCTTCAATGTGCAATTTACCAGCTTCTTTGGCCGCTGCTTCGGAGCGCAATGTGATGTAATCATCATAACCGATCACTTCAGCGCGGATAAATCCTTTTTCAAAATCGGTGTGGATAACACCAGCTGCTTGCGGAGCTTTCATGCCCTCTTCTATGGTCCAAGCTCGCACTTCCTTTACACCTGCTGTGAAATAAGTCTGCAGCTTTAGCAGTCGATATGCGCTTCGAATCAAGCGACTCACGCCTGGAGAGCTAAGGCCTAAATCATCCAGAAAAAGTTGACGCTCTTCAAAGGTTTCGAGCGAAGCAATGTCCGCCTCGATGCCCACGCCCAACACCAATACTTCGGCATCCTCATCTTTCACGGCATTTTTTACGGCATCAACATGAGCATTGCCATTGACAACGGAAGCCTCGTCCACATTGCACACATACATTACGGGTTTGTCTGTTAATAGATATAGATCGGAAACCAATTCTTTATCTTTTTCATCAACAGGAGCCGACCGCGCAGATTTGCCTTGCTCTAAATGCGTCTTGTAGGTTTGGAAAATATCAAACAGTTTCTTAGCGTCTTTATCGCCTGCTTTGGCTTGTTTGGCTACTTTATCGATGCGCTTTGAAATGGTGTCTAAATCCTTCAACTGCAATTCCATGTCAATCACTTCTTTGTCACGAACCGGGTCAACAGAACCATCAACGTGGACTATATTTCCATCTTCAAAACAGCGCAGCACATGGATGATTGCATCGCATTCGCGGATGTTTCCAAGAAACTGATTGCCTAAACCTTCGCCTTTACTCGCACCTTTAACCAAACCTGCGATGTCAACAATTTCAATCGTTGTTGGAAGAATACGTTCAGGATTTACGATTTCAGCCAAGGCGTTTAGCCGTTCGTCTGGAACGGTAATCGTACCGACATTCGGTTCGATCGTACAAAAGGGAAAGTTTGCTGCTTGCGCTTTAGCGTTGCTTAAACAGTTGAACAGGGTTGACTTACCAACATTGGGAAGTCCTACGATACCGCACTTTAAGGCCATGGATTTTCAGATTGGGCGGCAAAAGTAAAACTATAAGCAAGCGGAATTCAGAAAGAAGCTGGATGAAGCCTTTGATGTCTATATCCGAATGTAGACAGGCAAATGTGCATTGTACCTTTCTCCCGCATTCGATTACATTTCTCCTTTATAAAACCTACCCCTTTCCTACTTTATTATCTCAAAACCTCAATTCAATCGCTTCAATTCACGCTTCAGGTCGGCTTCTGAAATGGGATTCAAGGCCATCGTAAGTTGTTGATCGGGCATAGTAGTAAGGGAGATGGTGGTGAAATATGTTTGCTCGTTAACACAGGAAAAGGCCACCAACTTGGCCTTTTTACCTGTTGGAATTCCTCTGAAACCATAGTCCAACTCTTGACTCCAAACATTAGACGACATGATTGAGTTGATGTCTTCAAACACCAAAAACACATTGGCATGAAAACTTGTGTCTAGATTAACGAGCAGAGACGAATTGGCCTCGCCATTGTAAAAGCGATCGCAGTTGATCCAACCTAACTTGGATGATTTCAGCATTAGGCTTGTGATTTCACCTTGCTTTTTGTATTGCTCAATTTGTATAGAATCTGTAGGCACTCGCCCGTCCAAGGTGTATGTTTTCAACGATTTAACGCCATTTACATCTATCATTTCGGCCGTGACAATGTTTCCTTCCACATGTTCACTCAAATAACGAAATGAATTAAAAGCTACAGCTGAATTCGATGCCTGAGCTGCTGCTCTCCAATTCAATCCATTCTCCGATACTTCACCATAAAATGTTTGCATGTTGTCGCCTTCCACCCTAGTCGCAAAGCCCAGTTCGATGGTTTTGTCATCCTTTAGTTTCAGCCGACCTGCGTTGTTTTTGGCCTCGATAAAAACCGTGCCTCCTGTTTCGAGCAGTCGTTCATCGCTTTGTGTATGTAAGCCTCCAAATAGAAAATCGGACGGATTTATGTATTCGGTTAAGGCAATTTCCACCATACCATCTACCGAATTTCCGTAGCCATCAACAAAGGCTTCAGCCGGGAATTTAATTATGGTTCCACCAGTTCCTTTTAATTCAAAAGCAGCTGATGCATCGCGCTCGAAGATCTGTGATTTGGGTTCGAAGCGCTTCCAGCTATCGCTATACCCGGCTTTGGAAAGTTCAACCACGACTTCCACCCTTCTGTTTAAGCCTTGTCCTTTTGCGGAAGCGTTATCGGCAATGGGCGCAGATTCCCCAAATCCATTTAGGATTACCGCATCGGGCAGGCGTTGATTTTGTTGGATATAGTCTTTAACCGAAGACGTCCGTTCTAAGGAAAGCGTTCGATTGTAGGCTTCGCTGCCATCGGCATCTGTATGTCCCGAAATACGAATGTTTGCCAATGGACGTAGGCCAAATGCTTCGACAAAGTCACTCAACTCCGATAGGGCCTCTTCAGAAAGTTCGGCAGAGTTCCTTTCAAAATAAATAGTGATGGATGGGTTGGTTTGAGCGATGGTGAAGCTTAAGGTTAGCCCAAAAGCAATGAGTGTTGAGAATAGTGTTTTCATAAGATAGCGGATTTTCTCCTTTGATACTTGAAATGCGTTTTTCCATAAAAGGAAACAAAGAATATTTTCAAATGCTGCATTTTTGATGCATGAATCGATCAGCCTTTTTCGCTAACGTCCTTTTAGCCTTTATGTTATATGCCTGTGGGACCGATAACAGTAGGTCAAATCAAAATTCTGCGAACGATGAAGCTGGTAACACTCTGACAGACAGCATCGATGTCTATGAAACGGATAGTTCCATCCAAAGCATCGAAATCACTCAAGTCGAGGTCGTAACAAGCATTAGTGACTACGACACTGTTTATCCAAGCGACATGATTCCGAATGATAGTGTTTACCCTTATTTAATCATTACCCCGGGCGTTTATCACAACGATGAAGCCGATGAATCATGGGCACAGAAAAAATGGTTCTGCGTTTTCGAATATGATGAGTACGAAGTGTATAGCAAGAAAAGCAATTTGGTTTTGAAAAATACGGTAGATGGCTTGTTGGATGATGACGGTGAAAAGACGGCTTGGTCTGTTGCCTTTGAAGACTCAACCGATCGATGCCTTTTTGCCTTTTCGGGTTTTAAAATGCGGCAGCGAAAACCCTTACACAGCTTGCTGATCAAACCAACGAATTTGCTACCTGGAGATACTATCGCGCTTGAATACCATGGAACGAAATACGTCCTTTACGCCACGGGCCATCGACCTCATAACAAGCTGAATCCAAGCTTTGTAGAAGTATCAAACTATCGAATGTGGCTTCATAGTGCAACCACCGATCAGTTGCTATTTTCCGCCACGCGCTTTTCAGATGCCATGCCCGAAGTGTTGTTTATTGGCGACATCGACTCGGACAACAAACTTGATTTCATCATCAATGCGACTCCTCATTATAACGCTTACATGCCGACACTATATTTATCGTCTGAGGCGCACCCAAAGGAATTGGTGAAATGCGTGGCCCAACACACGGCTTTAGGATGCTAAACGTTTTGACGCAGCAAAGGTCCGTTCTGACTTCTTTTCTAACTTAGCCCATCTTAAATTTCCAAAGATTGAATTCAAAATTCCCATTTTTTATTGGCTTGATTTTATCTCTCTTTACGGCTCATCCGTTATTGGCCCAACCGGAAAATTTGGTAAGAGGTTTATACGTGAGTTTCGAGGATTTCCAATCAAACAATCCACTCGGAACAGACAAATTCTACTTAAGTACATCACCACGAAAAAGCCAACAGTGGTTGGGCACAGAAAGCATTTCGGTGCACTTGGATGAATCAAACCGGAAGGTTTTTAATGTTTGGGGATTTTGCGATGGAACTGGTCAGTATATCCAAATGGATAAGGACTTTTTTAAGCTTGAATTTGCGAACGATACCATTTCATTTTATGGATTCGGACGACCGGAGGATGAAGATTTAGGAGCTGTTTCAAATTTGGCCGGCACCGTGGGAAATGCCACCGCAGCTTCCAACGCCCGAGCTGAAGCTAAAACCAAACGTGTTCGATACATGCTCGATCCGGCCACGGGAACAGTTCTAAAATACCCTACTCCCATTAAACTTCAAACAACAGTTATCGAAAATCCGGTCCTAAACATAATCGTTTATCGAGAGTTGAAAAGGGAAAAAGACTCCCTTTTGTTGGTGAAAATTGAAGATTCCGAACCCATTGCACTTGTTCCGGCCTCCGTTTATCGAGCTTCGTATCCGCCAAGCGCAATTGACTCAATCCATCTCTGTTATGGGCCTTCTTTTAATCAATGTCTAAAGGTCGAGCGGACTGCTGCAACTACCGTTTATGTGTTAGCCACTTTGACGGATCGGACAGGTGAGGCCAAATTGGAACGTGTGCCAACTTCGCAAGGCGAGTGGGACTCGGAGATAGCTCGAACGTTGCAAAGCAAGCGTGAAGCAGAGGATCAATAAACCAAAGAAGACGTTCAACAGCGGCCAGCTACTCGTTTTGACGCAATAGATATATATTTCAGCCATAAATAGACCTCCAATCTAACCTAATCTGCCCTAGCCTACATGTCGAATTCAAATGAAGGTGATTCATGCCAAATCTGTAAATCAAAGGATGTCAATCCTTTATTAAAATGGAATCGGTTCTCCATTTCCGAATGCCGTCAATGCAAAGTCGTTTTCGCCACTCCGCTGCCTTCCGACCAAGAACTGAATGATTTCTATCAAGGCTTTCTTTTTAATAAACCAAGGGAAAATGAAATTGCCAAAACACTGGCGAATCGCAAGGACGAGTTGATTAGATTGTTTGCATGGACGAATGATCTTAAAGGTAAAAGCTTTCTCGATGTAGGCGGAGGAACCGGAATGGCCTATAAAGCAGCTAAAGATTTAGGTCTGATTGCTTATTATCAGGACTTGGATGAACAGGCAAAGACATTTACTAAAGAACAATTCGGACTGACAGATGAATTCATTTTAACCGAGCTGGAAGGAACAGATGTCAAGTATGACTGTGTTTTTTCAGACAACGTAATCGAACATGTAAAAGACCCAATCGCCTTTACCAACCTACTTTTCACGTTAGTGGCGCCCGGTGGCACCATGGTCATGAAAACACCGAATGCAAGAAACACGGAAATGTATTTCAATCCAATTATATCAATTAAAGGCTATGTGTTGCGTGCGATAAAAGACAACAACCTTCCGAAGGCCTTATTCCTGTATTTCAAGCGGTTTTGGCATTGCGACCCACCTCGACATTTGTATTCTTTCACTGCTAAAAGTTTTGATCATCTGGTAGGAAATATGGAGGAAACAGAGCTAACACATGAAGTTTCTTATTATCGTACTCCATGGTTTTCGAACACCGTTACCAAGTGGATTTTTAGAGGCGACTCCGGTTCGAATTCGATTAAGTCTATTCTAATTCGCTGTTTGGTTTTACCCATCATTCCCGTGGAAGTCATCTTGCAAACGCTGAAATGGCTTTTGTTGACGCTCGGTATACTTTCGCCCGGAGGATTGGTTCTTACCCTCAGGCGAACGAAGCGTTAAGCCTAGAATTGGAAATAAATAAAGGGTTGCGCCTCGGCTGAAAGGCTCTGGTAGATTACGACTATTACAGTGAAGCACACTATTCCTTGAATTACGGGATGCGCATTAATAAATCGATCGCGCCATTTGATTTTAAAATCATTACTCAGCCAATGGGTTATAAATCCGAGTAAAAGCACAAGAAGCGTGTACTTAAACCCAACTATAAAATCTGGAATTATACTCCATCCCATATTGGTTTTCACTTGATAATAAAACTGACTCACTGTAAGCGTATCAGGAGCCCGAAACCAAAGGCGTGTGAAGGTGATAAAAGCAAAAGTGAATCCAATGCGCCATACTCTAATGGCCCAATGTGTACTTTTTTCGTACGGTGATATCTTCTTCCACGACTTATATATCAACAATCCTGCTCCATTAATGGCACCCCATATGATGAAATTCCAGCTTGCACCATGCCAAAGCCCACCGAGCAGCATGGTGATCATGAGGTTGACATTCGTTCTTAAGGTTGATCCTTTGCTCCCGCCAATTGGAATGTAGAGGTAATCTTTCAGAAAGGTGGAGAGGGAGATATGCCAACGTCTCCAGAAATCGCCCACGCTAAGCGCCTTGTATGGCGAATTGAAATTATCACTCAACCTAAAACCCATCAACAGCGAAAGTCCAATGGCGATGTCGGTGTAACCGCTAAAGTCCACATAAACCTGTATGGAATAAGCCACCAAAGCAGAAATGTTCTCAAAACCAGTAAAACTCAGCGGATTGGCAAAAACCCGATCAATAAAGTTTACTGCGAGGTAGTCACCGATGAACATCTTCTTAAAAAGCCCCTTTAGAATCATGAAGAGGGCCAATCCAAAATCGGGGCGCGACAAGACGCTTTTCTGATGCAACTGAGGAATAAATTCAGCCGCTCTAACGATAGGTCCTGCCACTAATTGAGGGAAAAATGAAACGTAAAAACCGAAGTCTAGTATTGAATCGACTGGCTTGAGTTTACCTCGATAAATATCGACCACATAAGTGATGATTTGGAAGGTGAAAAAGCTAATTCCAACCGGGAGTAAAATGCGATCTACGCTAAAATAATCTCCGGAAACGACTAAATTACCCAGAAGAGCTAAGGGATTGAAAATGGGGATTTGAATACCGGTTAAGTCCCCTACTACATCGCCAAAAAAGTATGCGTACTTAAAATAGCAGAGAAAGAAAAGGTGAACTGTTATTCCAGAAATCAACAGGAATTTGCGCTTCCATTTCGTAGTTGTACCATTTATGAGTGCTCCCGTACTAAAGCCAAACAGGATGGAAAAGACCAATAATATTAGGAAGATGCCACTCGTCTTGTAATAAAAGAAAAAGCTGGCCAACATCAAGTAGGCATTGCGCAACTTGGTTTTATTGGCAAGCATGGCAAATCCGGCAAACACCGCGATGAAAAACACCCAAAAATCGAGGGCGGTAAAAATCATCGGATGCTGATCCGAAAAGGCAAATATTTCTTTTATTCGGTCCAAATGGGCTCTTGCTCGCTATACCATTTCAAATAATCATCTAAAAAAGCGCGATAAAACAAATCTCCTTTCAAAAGATAGCCCTCCTTAGTAAAATGTACCAAGTCAGTCTTCATCATGCCAGCATTCATCCATGTTTTAGCACTTCCAGCACCTCCCATAATTCCGTATAGATCCCAGACTTTGGCATCATATTCTATCGCCAATTCATAGATCACGCTCCTTACACTTTCTAAATTATCGTTGTGATACTTTTTACGCACATAGTTATCGTTAGGCACAGTAAGCATGATCGCACAATTTGGATTAGCGATGCGCACCTGATCCAAAAAAGCCTTGAAATTGGCCTTGTATTCTGATGAATCGTAACCTGGTTCAGAAGAGTCATTTGTGCCGATGGACATGATGACCAAATCCGGTTTCAAATAATTCAATTGTTCTTGAAATAACTCGCAGCGTTGAAAAGAGACAAAACGAGACCCATTCACACCAATTGAGTTATACACCACACCTGGATTTCCATTATTCAAAACCATTCCATAAAACTTCAATTCGGAATTAGATGAGGCTGGTTTGGTGAATCGCAAAGTGATTGAATCGACTTCCTGACTAAACTCCAACCGTTGATAACCATTGCCCAGAGAAAATGTGTGGACGAAAATGGTTGAATCGCCCACATCAACGTCCAACTTATAATCCGTTTCCTCGATATTGGTGAACAGAATCGCGTTTCTAGTTTTTACTGGGGTTATAGATTCATGGAAGGTGAATCTGAGGCTAACGTCAGCGCCTTTTGTAGTGGCCGTGATTCCGGATACGCCCCAAGTGTTGTTGTGCTTGCTGTATGAACTTCTATGGCCTTCCCATGATCCGGTTTCCTTCACCGAATAAGAATAAGGTCTGTTGGTTCCCGCGGCTTTAAACGGAAAAACGATACCACGTCCGCCTTGGATATTGGTATCGATGTTTTGAAGTCGCTCTCGTAGCAGATTACTCCAAATGTCAGCTTGAATGTGTGATCCACCAAAATGAATGATGCTTTGTTGTCCAATTCCATAGCGCATCATCCGATCAAAATTCATGTAATAGCGATCAAATGAGCTGCTGTTTTCCACTCCGGTAAAGTGGTTCTTCTCAAAAGAAACATAGGGATAAAGTGCGTGCATAGCCGAATCACTCTGTGCCAGCGAAAGCGAAGACATCGTGCCTAGGAAAACGAGCAACGCGCAGCGATTCATCAAAAATTTCAATTTATTCATTCGCTCGTTTTTGGTTGTACGATTCATATTCAATAATTAAGGCCTTGTAAAAAAATTCAGAAATGATTCTAGCGCCTCGTGGCGTAAAATGCGTGTAATCCGTACCTGCCAGCGCAGGGTCTGCTTCTACCCATGAAGGCATGGAGTTTTCACCGCCCATTGCCTCATACATGTCCCAATAGGCGGCACCCGCCTTAAATGCAGCTTCTTTCAAAGCGTCTCTGACTTTGGGAATCAAGGGATAAGACTCATAGTAAGCTTCTGCTTTTAGCGACATGTCTGCCGGCCCGATTACTATGATGGAGGCGTTTGGACAAGCGGCTTGAACGATGCGCAATTGGTTGTAAAAATATCGACCGTAGTCTATGGCTTGTTGTTCGTCTTTCATATAAGGCATCACATTGCCTCCGAATTGCATAAGGATGAGCGAAGTATTCAATTCCGTGTGCATTTCTGTAAACAGCGTTCGATCCATTTTATGAAAGATGGTTCCCGAACTGCCGCGCATGGCGATGTTGTTGACCTGCACACCTCCCGCTCCTTCCAGCGATACGCCATAAATCTGTGGGCTTAGTTCGGACTCAAATCTTAATTCAATTTCATCCAAAGGGTCGTTAAATTCAAGCAAGACTGAATTAAGCTTCTTAGTCCCTTTCAAATAATCGGTGAAAACCGTGTCATTAATCGGGAAAGTCAGTTTAACTGGATCGAAAACAGGTCCGTAAAACAAGCGCACTTGACTAAACTTTTTTGAACTGTTATAAATGGTCTTACTCGTGTTAAAACGAACAGAGGCAATGGTTTTTGCGCTGTCGTGTAAAACCGAGTCCGTTGGAAAAGGTGTATAGCTAGAATAGCTGCACATGGCGCCATAATTATCGGAAAAGGCGCTGTCGCCTTTAGGCGCAAAAAGTGGATATCGATTCCAACTTTCGGAGTTAACCTGAATCAAGGCCGGCATAACATCTTTATTAGAAGCTGAAACCATTCCAATACCAAAACCTCCTATTCGCTTTTGCAGGCGATCACGGATATAACTCGTCATGCGATCTCCTTCGATTTGCGAATCGCCATAATGGAAGACATGCGTTTTATGACCGTGTAAGGCCGCTTTATTCAACGCTTGAAAGAATTTTAACAGCACATCGCTATTGCCATCTTTAAATTCCAGCGGCTGAACATACTTTTCAGCGGCCCTCAGGCTGTCGATATTGATTCGCCTAAAACGACTCACCCATTCCAAACTATCCAAAGAATCGGCTCTAAACAAAGAAAAACCCGAATCTAACGCCAATGCATCTTGAATCGAGTCAGCTATAACGACTGTTTCCGAAATGTCTTGGTATTTGGGTCTATCGTTGCCAAGTATCAGGTCAATGGAAGGATATCGTAACGTTAATCCAAAAGGTAATTCAAGCTTTCCAGATGGAAATATGAATGACATGCCAACCAGACAAATCGCCAAGCATATCATGAAGAAAAAAGTGAACCATGGAGAACGTTTCGGCATGTAGGGAATTCAGCATTCGAATTTAACCTCAACGCAAGGTCAAAAGATTTGCTCGTTAAGCGAACTTAAACAGCGCTTCGTTAGTAAAGGGAAACGCTTAGAATTCGACCTAATTGGCCATGAATTCGCTTCAAATAAAAAAATCGAATACTTTATTTACCTATAAAAGTAAAGGCGCGTTGGCGTGCCATGGTCCATTCTTGCCAAGTTCGTTGCTCATACAGCACTTCCAATTCTGTCTTTTTCTCTTGAATTCTATACGCATATTCCTCTGCTGTCATATAGGTTTCTTCAAATGGGAAAAGTTCGGTCTGAACCGATTCGATCGCGTTGAGCTCTTCCATGGATCGATCTAAATAGGATAGGTTATTCGCGTCAAATGTTGCTAGGTAATCAAAATGTACAAAGGATTCATTGTAGTGATTGAAGTTGTATTCGATTATTATCCTATCCCAGTTAGGTAAACTTGAAATAACGAAAGCCACAATTACAGCTAGCATATTCATGCGCAGTAAATAAAAAACACTCTTTTTCTTTTGGACTTTGAGAAAAACAGTGAAAATGCCAACAAGAACCAAAGCGATAAAAAACATGACTCCGATGCGCTTACTAGCTAAGGCGAAATAATGGATGTAATGTAGGTTTCGAATGGCCACAGATATGGCGAGAATTGCATTCTGACCCAACCAGATGTAACATAGAAGTTTGAGTCTATGGTTTCGAGATAAAAAGTTAAGGTTGCCCCGAAAAAAGTACAGTACAATTGCCATTGACAGCAAAATGCTAAGTATCAAGAGATACGTTCCCGAGTGTACAAATTGCTTCAAATATTCTCCCTCCCATTCGAAATTGAACCATACCCAATAAATATCGATCAGATTAATCACGAGAATCAAAAGGTTTAAGGCTGTAAGTAGAAACAAAGCTGCATACCATTCACTTTTTAAACCGGTACGCTTATACGAACGATTAATCCTTAAGCGAACCCGAGCCAAATGATCGGATGAGTTTGCATCAATATGGATCAAGTCGAAATTGGAATAATGAATGAAGGAATAAATAGAAATAACCAAACCAAATAGCCAAGTAGCAATCAATTGTGCATTTAACGTGTCTGCAAACTCCCAGAACCAATTAAAAAGTCCACCAAAAACATCGTTCAATAACTTATTAAAAATTGGATTCGAAGCACTGTAGATCAAAATGAAAAACCCGATTATAAGTGCTGGAACGACCAGATAATAATATCGAATTATGCGATTAAGCCTTGGTGCATTCGAGATTTTCAGTCTCGATAAGTCAATCAACAATTGAAATGGCGAACCCAATAAATTATACAGTCCCAATTGCGCATTTGTGAACAAGGAGCGCGTGATGGGTGCGATAACAGTTCCTATGAATAAAAAATAGCATAGGATGTTAACAAAAAGAGACCAACCTGATCCGTTCCATAAAAAGGCAACAGCGGTTATAATCAATGCTGAAGTGCCGATGACTCGACTTAAACTAAATCTATGTTTTGGAAATATGAAAAGTGTCAACACAACCAAGGCTATCTCGAACAATAGGACATTAATGCCGGGATAACTCTGATAAAAGAGGAAGACAAAAATGATCAATGATATGAGTGAAAAAAAGAGTTTAGGTAGTGATTTCAACAGTGAAATATTTGGACAACTAACGACTTAAAATGCAATATATTATCCACGATCGTAATCAAAAAAAGCCCGATCACGTCTAGGTGATCGGGCTTTTATAATCATGTTGAACTTATTGTTTTACAAACTGCTTACTCCACTTTTCATCGCCAGCGTTTAACTGCAAAATGTATACGCCAGTAGGGAAGTTAGAAACATCAAATTGCTCATTGACGATGGATGAACTTAAAATAGTTCTAGTCGCCACAACCTTGCCCTCTGCATTGAGGATAGAAACATTCACATTTCCTGAGTACTCGCCAATTGAACTCAACGTCACTCGCTCCGTTGTCGGATTTGGATAAAGATTCAACCCATTTTCAGATTCTTCGTTGATTCCCAAGGCCCAAAACTCAACTTTGATTTCATCATTTCCTTTACAGTCATGAAAGTCAGTAACAGTCACCTTGTATGTTCCTGCCAAACTTACTGTAATCGTCTGGGTTAAAGCACCTGTGCTCCACACATAAGCTTTGTAAAAGCCTGGATCTAGAATAGCCGAGGTAGCTGGTGTCGAAATATTTGGTCCAAGATTTGGATTTGGCAAGGCGTATTCTGAGTCAACGTTAATTTCGTCAGATCCTTCACAACCATTAAAGCTTGTCACGGTAACAGAATATGTTCCGAAAGCACTCACTTGAAAAAGCTGTCCTGTGTTTCCATTGTTCCAGACATAAGTCTGAAATCCACCTCCGGCATTTAAAATAATGGAACCACCCTCGCAATAACCTGTGTCTGCCGGACCAAGATCTACAACTGGTAGATTGTAATCAAAATCAACAGCCGCGTCATCCGTTGCTTCACATCCGTTCGCATCGGTTACCGTGACGGTATGGGTGCCTGCCGCTAGATTCACTGCAGTTGCTGTAGTTTCAGCATTATCCCATAAATAAGAATAAGAATTAAGAATACCTCCACCCGCGTATGCTGTGGCAGTTCCATCTTCGTCATCCGTACAATGAGCGTTTTGAACATCATCGATATAAACGTTGACCATGTTCGGTTGATTGAGGAAAACAGAATCTTCCACTAAGCACCAGGAAGCATTTCCAGTAACCGTTAAGAAATACCATCCTGTTTCGAGCCCACTAATACTATCAGCTGTTGACGTAAAACTACTTGGTCCTGTCCAAGAATAGTTGTAAAGTGTATCACCCGACATATGTGCCGCTATATATCCGTCTTCAGAATCAAAACATGAAACCTTAAACCCATTGTAATTGCTGATTCCATATTCAACTTCGCAGGCTTCATAAGTAATTCTTAGCGTGCTTGCGGAAGCTGTAAATCGCTTCCATGTTTGCCCATTCGTATTCATCCAAAATCCGAGCTGAAAATCTCCTGAACTTAAGGCTGCTTGAATATCTGCATCAGCTGTTGTACCCAGGTCTGTATAACCATAATAACCTATTATATCGCAATCGAAAGTCGTGTATGTTCCATCACCCAAATCCTGATATATGGCAGCGTTATACCCGCTATAATTTCCATAACTAGTTGTTACATTATTGACGGTGATGGTCTCAGTGATACTTGTACTTCCCGTTCCATTTAAGTACATATTTATTTCTGAATTCAATATACCTCCAAATTGAGGTACAGAGGATACATCCCAAAGTGTCCAAGCTTTATATGAATTGCCTGAATACGAATAAGCATCAAAAACATAGAAATCTGCATTGTTAATTCCCGAAGTATTCATCCATCCGCCAAGTGCTCCCGTTAAGTCTATGGTAGGATCTACAACGATAGGAAAATCCCGTCCTTGTTCTAAAACCCAAGACATTGGCACCAGTGTAGAAATTTTATAATCCGTTGCATTAATCTGCTCTACCTTATATGATTTCTGCCAAATACCGTCCGCAAAAATGGTTGTCGTTAAATCGTTTTGCTCAAATACATCCGGAACGGGAATCTTCATGCTTATTGTTCCGTTCTGATCCAAAATCGTCAACCCGCCACCTACAACCGTTGGTTCTGTTATCGTAGCATTTCCAGATAACATAGAATAACCTTCTGGTAGCGAAATGATTTCGCTAAATGCCAAATAGTAAGTTGAGGCCGGTATATTGGAAGGTAAATCAATTAATATCAAATTATTCTTGATCATACCTCTATCCACAATGAATTCGGATGTTCCAAACTGAAATAGGTTAGCATAAACAGCTCTGTTCACATTCGCGTTAATTTCTGTTGAGCTCGCATCTTCAAGCACGGAAATTAAATCACCGCTTTCGGAGAGTGCAAGCAATTGTGCTGAGCGACCCATTTCTAAAGATTTGCCTGCAATTTCAACACGCACACCGCCCGTATTCAGATCTTTCGAAAAATAGCTCTGCATGAGATTCGACTTGTTCTCAAAAGCATAGTCACTACTAGAAGGACTTATCGTGCCATCAATGTCATTGAATATTCCGTTTGCATCTTGATAATGAATCGGACCTCCGCAGATGTACGCATCGTAAGTTCCATTCGTGTTTACGAAGTGCTTAGCATACATGTCGCGTTTTGTAACGTCTTCTTTTGCATCTAAAGGATAGTTCAACAACTCTTGAATCGAAGGCGACTGAGATCGTTGACTGTAACCGCCAAGGGTCAGAAAAACCGCTCCTAGGGTTAGTAATTTGGTAAAATTTGAATTCATGAATATTTGAATTAAGATTTATAAATCATTTCGCTCAACACTCCATTTTGGACGCTGAAACGAAGTCATTGTCGGGCGAAATATAGACCTTAAGACTGGCGCAACAATGAGTAATTCAAAATAATTTTAAGGGCATTAATTAGTAATCCATATTTTTTTCCGGATTCTGAGCAAATACAATTAACAAATAGAATTATTGGCAAGTAACGTAGGCTTCGTCTGCTTGGGTATTGTTAAACTCCTTTTTTTCAATGGCCTTTATTTCATCGCCACAATACTCACCATCAAGGGTTTCTGTGTAAGTAACCTTTTGCCCGGTCTTTTCATAATAGGTGCATTGCTTGCAGTCAACACAGGAACTGACGCAAATTGAAACAAAAAAGAAAGAAAGCAAATTACGCATGACGTTTGGGTTATATTACTAAAATTCAATCACTTAGCTACAATAAAGCTATATTCAAGATTAGAAAAACTATTGGAAACAACAAGCCGATAAGTTCCATTTGGCAAGAATTCTAAGCGGATTACTCCCCTAGCGTCCTTCAAATCGTCCCGTAAAACCTCTCTACCTAGAAGGTCATAAATAACCAAACCATCAAAATCTCCACTGTTTTCGTACTCGAGCCATCCTGTAGATGGGTTTGGATAAAAAGCAAAGCGAGCATGGCTGAAATTAGACTCACTCACCCCAACTGGCCAGTTGCTCAATTTAACATCCAATACAGTCAGTTCACCATTCGATAAGGATACATTCTCAATTGTGTCTGGAAAATATCCATCGGCACTTACGGCCACGGTATAATTACCAGCATCTAGTGTCGCTATGGCAAAATCCCCTACAATATCACCATCGGTCGAGGTATTGTTTTCCAGAATTTTGATCGTAGGGAAGAAAATCGGCCCGTTCGTATGAAGATCTTTTACCGTGCCTTCAAGGTAACATCCGCGCACATAAGTAGGTTGAAATACATACAAACCAGTCTCAATATCACTGACTAAAATTTTACCTGAAGGAAGAAAAGGATAGGCTCCCCAGGCTCCATGGAATCCTTCATAATTGTAATCTGGACTGGTGTCATAAACACCCGTTTGAATCATATTATTGGGTCGTTTCACATCAATAATATTAACTCCTATCGTGTAATGAGATGTAATTAAAAAATCATTCATCCAATGGGTATTGTGTGGGATAATGGCTGTATCACTAACCTTCCAAACATACATTTCGGTCGGATTGTAAATGTTAGAAACATTGTAGGCCGCAATGCTACCATTTCGAACTTCATCCGTTGTAAATAAATACTTGTTATCATCTGAAAACCAAGCATTATGCGTAAATGAACTTGGTGTTTTCCAGGATGACATTTTTACCGGATTTGTTTTATCAGAAACATCAATCACTTGCATTTCGCCAATATTCACTGCAGAGCCCCACAGCGTATCGCCACGAACGACTCCATCATGTAAGTATTCTTCGTCATACATTCCTATCGGTTTTGGATCCATTGGATCATCGTTCAAGTCCAGCATAATCGCGCCACCAGCAGAATAAAATGCGCCAAATATGTAGGCAATTCCATTTTCATCGATGAAAAGATTATGTGCCTGATAAAAAGTCAACGAATCGCCAACCCAATAGGTATACGTTAGGTTACTAGATTGGGGCAACGGACTGAGATCAACGATTAACAAGCCAGGGCCACATTCGCAGGTTATATAAGCGTAATCGCCCCAGGTTTTAATGTCTCTCCAAGCGCTTGAAGAACCTCCTATTGTTCTGAAAACTTCTGTTGGGTTTGCGCCATCTGTTACGTCAACTACGGAAAAATTATTATTCAATCCAACCAGCGCATATTCGTTTCCTTCTTCGTCCTGATACCCCCAAATATCGCTCAATTCAACACTGTATTCCAAGCGTCCGAGTAACTCCATATTAAGGTTTTGGGCATTTAACACGAATGAAAAGAGCAGGACAAAGCCGGTAAAAATGATTCTCATAGTGTTAGGACGTTTTAAACAGCCATTGGCTGTGAATTTTAAAGTTCTAAAGTAATCTGGCTTCCTGCCCCGAAAGAATCATCTTTCTTTCTAATCTCAATTCGAGGCTTGGATTTCGGTTCTTCCGTTTCTTGCGATGATTCTTCTTTTTGCTCTTCAGAGCTGGCAGATTCTTCAACTGGGCTAGCGTTATCCTCTTTTTGTTTTGGATTGGAAGGTTCTGGTGTGACCAATACTTTCGTCACTGGTTTATCCGCGACTTTCTTTTCAACTGGCTCTGCAGGTGTTGGAGCCAAGGTTGTGGAACTTGGATTCTTTGGAGGATTTCCTCCATTTGGAGTCAATGTAACGCTCTCCCCGCCATCATCACCGCCATCATTGTCATCATTGTCATCATCCTTGTCCGATTCAGCGTCATCTGTGTAGGGAAGCGGATCAATTTCTTCAATCGACTTCACCTTGTATTTGGTGAGTTTATTTCCCTGCGCCTTTAATCCTTTGACTGAAATAAACTCTTCTAAATCAATGATTTCATCTTCGCGGTCGTTCGATCGTTTATCAAACTTGATAAGTGCTTGCGGCCTCCAATTCAAGGAAATTAGGTCAAGAACACTTCCTGGTGTTTCGGAAATAAAGAGCACCGGTTTATCGCTATCCTCTCCTAAAAATCGCTTTACAAAATGCTCTTCTTTTTCAGGATCGAAATAAACAGCAGAAATTGGTTTTTCAGGATTCCATTTTTCAATTCGAATCATGTCATCGTCAAACTTGGTGGATAAATCTATTCCTGTTAATTTATAATGACCCGATTTCATAACGGTCAAAATCTTATCCTCTCCATTAAATGCACCCAGATAGGTTCCTCGTTCATCGTAGTTCAGACGCCTCACAGCGGTGTCAAACCAAACCTTTCGCGCATCCAAGGTAGAAACACCTTTCTCTTTTAATTCAATGCGATTGACCGAATGCTTGGTTAGAATATTTCCGTTTGCCCCTCGTCCTTTAATGGCCTGTTCGCTAAAATCGAAGTCAAATTTGATCCGTTTTATTTTTGCCTTGGCACGGTGAATCACGGTGATGATTTCTGCTTCCCCATTTGGGTTTACCGTCAAGTGAAGCACTTTTGATTTTGCTGTTCCTTTGGTCAGATCATACTCCCGATCGCGTACGATGGACGTTACGTTAAACCGTTTGACCATTACATTCCCAGCGGGTCCATCTTGATAGACCATATTGTAAATAGTACGGTCATCATCCTTTTTCCAAATGCCTACATAAATGATGTCCTTTCCAACAAAAGTCTTATCTGCCATCTTGGAAATGACCATTACTCCATCGCTGCGGATGATGATGATATCGTCAATATCGGACGCATCACAGACAAATTCTGCTTCCGTTCGCTTCAAACCGAAGCCAATAAATCCTTCTGCCCGCTCTACATACAACTTGACATTGCTTGCCGCCACCATGGCTCTTTCTATGGTTTCAAGCGAGCGTATTTCTGTTTTACGCTCTCTTCCGTCCGCGTATTTCTTTTTCAAATTTTTGAAATACTCGATAGCATAATCTGTAAGGTTTTCGAGGTGGTGCTTTACCGTTTCGATATCACCTTCAAGTTTTGACAAATACTCATCCGCCTTATAGGCATCAAATTTTGAGATTCGTTTAATTCGAATTTCGGTCAATCGTGCAACATCATCATCGGTTACGGCTCGAATCAAATGCTTGGTATGTGGCTTTAAACCTTTGTGAATCGTAGAGATGATTTCTTCCCAAGTCTCGCATTCTTCAATGTCGCGATAGATTCTATTTTCAATAAATATCTTTTCTAACGATGCAAAATGCCACTTCTCTTCTAGTTCACCTTTTTCAATTTCAAGTTCAAGCTTAAGGAGTTGCTTGGTTGCCTCTGTGGACTGAGCCAAAATTTCGCTGACTCCAAGAAACTTTGGTTTATCATCCTCTATCACACATGAATTGGGCGATATGGAAACCTCACAATCCGTGAAGGCATACAATGCATCAATGGTTTTATCTGGCGATTCTTTATCATGAAGGTGGACAAGAATTTCCACAAACTCAGCCGTGTTATCCTCCACCTTTTTGATTCGTATTTTTCCTTTGTCGTTGGCTTTTAGGATGGAGTCAATAAGCGTTGAAGTTGTTGTTCCGAACGGGACCTCGCTGATTCTTAATGTCTTTTTATCGTCAGCAGATATACGCGCCCTAACTTTGATTCTACCGCCACGAAGGCCGTCATTATATTCCTCAAAATCCGCTAGTCCACCAGTCGGAAAGTCCGGATAGATCTTGACTTTTTTTCCTTTTAAATTGCTAATTGAAGCATCGATCAACTCCACAAAATTGTGCGGAAGGAGTTTGCACGCCAATCCTACAGCAATACCTTCTACACCTGATGCCAAAAGCAATGGAAATTTAACCGGTAGGGTCAGTGGTTCGCGATTTCGACCATCGTAGCTCAATTGCCAATTGGTCGTTTTCGCATTAAATAGAACTTCCAAGGCAAATTTTGTCAGTCGCGCTTCTATATATCGTGGCGCAGCTGCTCGGTCTCCTGTTAAAATATTCCCCCAGTTTCCTTGACAATCTATGAGTAATTCGCGCTGACCTACTTGAACCAAGGCATCGCCAATCGAAGCATCACCGTGAGGGTGATATTTCATGGTGTTACCAATGATATTCGCTACCTTATGATAGCGTCCGTCATCCATTTCCTTCATTGAGTGAAGGATGCGCCTTTGCACCGGCTTCAGACCGTCATGCATGTGAGGAACCGCGCGCTCAAGAATAACGTAAGATGCGTAGTCTAGGAACCATTCCTTGTACATACCACTTACATGAATAACCTGCTCTAAACCTTCTTGTTGGTCCTCGTGCTGACTAAACTCTTCGTCTCTTTCTTCAATATTTTCGTGTTCGTCTGCCATTTATTCTAGGCTGCCTTCTCAGCAGGATCCTCCACAATCAAATCTTTTTCGACCTTCAGGTTTTCAATAATAAAATCTTGTCTATCCGGTGTGTTTTTACCCATGTAAAAGGAAAGCAAATCTTTAACGAGCGCTTCTTTACCGATGACAACTGGGTCGAGCCTCATGTCGGCACCCACAAATTGCTTGAATTCTTCCGGTGAAATTTCCCCTAACCCCTTGAAACGAGTTATTTCATTTGTTTTTCCGACTCGAATCAAAGCTGCTTGCCGCTCTTCTTCACTAAAGCAATAAATCGTCTCTTTTTTATTCCTCACCCTAAATAAAGGAGTCTGCAACACGAACAAGTGACCTTGTTTCACAATTTCGGGGAAAAACTGCAAAAAGAAAGTGATCAACAATAAGCGTATGTGCATTCCGTCCACATCGGCATCGGTGGCGATAATAACCTTATTATAACGTAAGTTTTCAATACCATCCTCATTATTCAGCGCAGCTGAAAGCAATTTAAACTCTTCGTTTTCGTATACGATTTTTTTCGTTAACCCATAGGTATTCAATGGCTTACCTTTCAGCGAAAACACCGCTTGAGTATTGACATCTCGAATTTTCGTAATGGAACCCGATGCTGAATCACCCTCACAAATAAATATGGACGTATCGGCAATTCTATCATCCTTATCGCCTAAATGAACTCGGCAATCCCGAAGTTTTTTATTGTGAACGCTGGCTTTTTTAGCCCGATCTCGAGCCAATTTTTTCACGCCAGCCATTTCTTTACGTTCCCGTTCGCTCTGCGTGATCTTTCTTAAAAGTGCACTGGCAATTTCTGGATTCTTGTGTAAATAATTATCCAACGAACGCGATAAAAAATCGTTTACGAAAGACCGCATGGACGGGCCATCGGGTCCAACATCTTGCGAGCCGAGTTTAGTCTTGGTTTGTGATTCAAATACTGGCTCCATTACCTTTACGCTTATCGCTGCTGTAATAGATGCTCTGATATCCTGTGCTTCAAAACTTTTCCCATAGTGATCGCGAATCACTTTTGCTATCGTTTCTCGAAATGCTATTTGATGTGTTCCTCCTTGTGGAGTATATTGACCGTTTACAAAGGAGTAATAGTCTTCACCATAACTCTGCGTGTGCGTTATTGCCACTTCAATGTCATCCCCTTCGAGGTGAATAATTGGATAAAGCGGTTCCTCGTCAATGTTTCGATCGAGGAGGTCTTTTAGCCCATTCTCTGACTCGTAACGCTCGCCATTGAAATTGATGCATAACCCTCGATTGAGGTAGGCATAATTCCAAAGCATCTTATCCACATATTCAAGCTTGAAGCTGTAATTCTTAAAAATTTGTTCGTCTGGAATAAACGTGATTCTCGTTCCCTTTCGCGTAGAAGACGAATCAATATCATGGTCTTCTGTTATTTGCCCCCTACAGAACTCGGCCGCTTTAATCTTATCGTCACGAACCGACTCCACTTTAAAATAAGAAGAAAGGGCATTGACCGCTTTGGTTCCAACTCCGTTCAGACCGACTGATTTCTTAAAGGCCTTCGAATCGTATTTACCTCCCGTATTCATTTTTGAAACGGCATCCACAACCTTTCCCAGCGGAATTCCTCTTCCGTAGTCCCTAACCTTCACTTCTGTTCCTCGAATACTCAGGTCTATCGTTCGACCGTTACCCATGACAAATTCATCGATCGAGTTATCAATGACTTCTTTAATCAAAATGTAAATTCCGTCATCGGCAGCATTACCATCGCCAAGCTTACCAATATACATTCCTGGCCGAAGTCGGATGTGTTCCGACCAGCTTAAGGTTTTGATATTATCTTCTGTATATTCTGCTGACATGTTAGTGCTTTGGAGAGACGGGCGAATTTAATAAGCAGCAATCGGGTTTTTCGTGTCTTTAGCCCTTGCTTTTTCACATGGTTTTGAACAGTCCGTTCTTAATATCATAAACCAATCAACAAATGCCATCGCTTGGCTTCACATTTACCTTTACCAAAATGAAACACTTGTTAATTGTCCGTCACGCGAAAAGCGACTGGAACTCAAAGCTGAATTCAGACTTTGATCGCACAATTAATGATAGAGGTCGGAAAAATGCCAGGGAACTTGGACAGGTCATCCACAATCTAAGAATACCGATTCAAACGATTTATGCCAGCACGGCAACTCGTGCAAAATCAACGGCAGAAATAATGGTAAGCGAAATGCCTCAATACCATGGTATTATTCAGTTAAAACCCGAGCTATATTTACCAAAGCTGGAAGTCTTTGAACGCTTTGTGTTTAAATTAGATGATGCATTAAATCAAATCATTATAGTAGGGCACAACCCATCTTCAACACAACTTATTCGCAATTTATCCGGCAAAATAATCGATGAAGTCAAAACAGCCTCACTGACACACCTCACTTTTGAAACAGGTAATTGGACAAGTATCAAGCCTCAGAATTTTGTTGCTATGAGATACCATGACCATTACAATTGGCATGGACATGACGTTTTATAAAGCCCTTCGAGCGGTTAATTTTGCTGCATGATTTCTAATGACCAAAGAATTGAAGCGCTAAGCCAACTTGGATTTTTCATAAGAGAAGAGTTAGATAAGGATAAAGCCAACCAGTCCACCTTCCTAGATGAACTCACTCGAAAGGCCTTCATTCGAAACGGCTGGTTTGATCCGCGAGAAACAAAGTCGATGTTAGCATATTGGGCGACTGAGCTTAATACTGAGAACTTAAACCGTTGGATTTCAGATTACGAATTCGATTCCAAGCGTCCATATCGTGTAGGTTTGATACTTGCCGGCAATATCCCTATGGTTGGTTTTCACGATGTTATTGCCACTATAATTTCCGGAAACATAGCTGTAATAAAATGCTCATCCAACGATGACATTCTAATTCCGAGCCTTTTAAATGAACTGAAACGAATTGAACCCGGCATTGTTGAACAAATAGAAATTGCGGTAGGGATTTTGAAAAATTACGATGCGATTCTCGCGACAGGCAGCAATAACAGCGCTCGACATTTTAATGATTACTTCGGATCCGTTCCGAACATTATCCGGAAAAACAGAACCGGTATTGCCATTTTAAATGGGGATGAAACGGATGAAGAGTTAAATGGGTTAATGCTTGATTGCCTAAAGTACTTTGGTCTAGGATGTAGGAGCGTAACCAAGCTTTATTTACCCAAAGGATACGACATAAATAAAATTTTTACGGCTAGTTTACCGTTTGCTTATTTGATGGACAACAAAAAATACATGAACAACTATATCTATCACAAGGCTGTGATGGTAATGGAAAAGAAGCATGTATTGGAGAATGAACTCATACTCTTATTAGAAGAACCCTCACTTTTCTCTCCAGTTTCCGTCCTATATTATCAGTTCTATGAAACAACAGCGGAGCTTAACCAAATAATCGAGTTAAATTTGGATGAAATTCAATGTGTGCTTGGCCACAAAAACAGACCCTTTGGTAGCGGCCAATCACCCGCATTATCAGATTATGCTGATGGCGCGAACACCTTAGAATTTCTAAGAAAACTCACGCTAGGACAACTGTCAAATTAATTTTTGTTCGTATTGATTAATAAATTTTCTTTGCGAGTTAAATCACTAATTCATTAGATGAATAAGGCGAAACGTGCTACAGACATGCCAATAAGGCTCATTTTTACCCTGCTTTTAAGTACATTTTTTATAGGTGTTCAGGGACAATTGGTTTATTTCGAAGACTTTGGCACGGCCACCGTTTGCTCTGATATCGATACGGTCGAAACATCGGGGGTAAACACCGTTTGGAGAATATATTTGGACGGTACCAACTCTCAAGACACTACAAACCGTTGGTTTATCAGCTCTCGCGAATCGAATGAAGGTCTTGGAAACTGTTCGGATGGCTGTTTGGGAAGTGGAACATTCGATCAGACCCTTCATATTAGCACGAATTCCGGCAGCATTGATCCAAAAGCAACCTATGATCAAGATAGTTTGGCGAATGTGTTTGTTTATGCCCCGACTGTAAATATCAATAACTCAAACGGAGACGTACGGGTTGAATTCGATTATTTGGAAGGCGGAGATGGCACAAACGACAATGCCACATTTGTAGTTACAGTTGGTAATAACTTCCTAACACCAACCTACGGAACCTTTGATTTACCCAAGACTAATTTGGGTTCGTGTTCAAATGGGGAATGGAAGCATTATGTATTGTATTTGAATACAACCGCAAACTCTCAAACTCAAATGAACTTTGGTTTTCATTGGGTAAATAATGGAGATGGAAGCGGCAGTGACCCTTCTATTGCTATTGATAACTTCAAGGTAATTGAAAGTGTTCCACTCACTCAAATTGGAGCCTCTGATACAGCGATTTGCGATAGTTCTAGTGTGTTTTTTAGCGATTCAACGTTAGGGAATCCAACGGCTTGGAACTGGCAATTTGGTAGCGGTCAAATTCCTGCTACGTCTACGGCCCAAAACCCTGGTAATGTTATGTTTCCATCTGCTGGAACTTATGTGGTTACATTAACGACCACTAACTTAA
>Ga0115566_10000852_pt1 | contig 26400 bp, 30 predicted proteins | sample COGITO_mtgs_1204_3_FD_87173 | JGI IMG/M metagenome (GOLD analysis project Ga0115566, IMG submission 87173) | Pelagic marine microbial communities from North Sea - COGITO_mtgs_120405 | ecosystem: Environmental > Aquatic > Marine > Epipelagic | place: Germany:Helgoland, sampling site Kabeltonne...
AACCATAGCATCTTGTGAGGGATTACAAGGGCAGTCTTATTATCCCAATATAGGAATGTTTACCGACAAAGATACTTCAGGTTGGCAAGATGATGGCATCAGCAATGGAAAGACTTCTGTGATAAGAAATGGAAATAGTTTTGATATTCTTTTTGTTGATACTCTTGGAGATATCAATTCTTCAAAAGACCAAGGTGCAGAAATTAGACTAGTGATGATAGACCAAAATTCTTTTTCAATATCCACTGCGTTTCTAAATGCAAGTGTTGAAGTCTATTCTTTTTGGAAGAACAAGGAAGGCAACTTTAGATATAGTCTTACTCAAGTTAAAGGTGGTTCAAGTCTGATTCCTAAAAATAGTTTACTGATAGGCAACTGTTCATCAATTAAGTTTAGTTGGATGGAAGAAATGTTCGGTCAATAGCAATGAAAGAAATTAGTTATCAAGTTCAAGGAAGTGCATCAGCACCATACGATATTACTATTAGTCTTAATGGTTCAAATCTTAAATGCATATGTAATTGTGGAGCAGGTAAGAATGGAATGCATTGCAAACATTGGATGCATGTATTTGAAGGTAAAAAACAAAAGTATATAAATTTAGACGATTCTCAAATTGAAGAAATTCAGTCATGGTTAGCAGGAAGTGATCTAGAGGAAGCATGGCAAGAATTTGAAGCAATAAAAGTTCAAGAAGAACAAATTAAAAAAGAACTAGCAATTAAGAAAAAAGCAGTCATGACCAAATTTAAGTCTGCAATGAAAAAATAGTTTATGTTTTGGAATAAAAAAATGATGATAACCGAAATCACTACTCTGAACTATTCAGTCACCGTCGAGTAGAACAAAACAGATAATTAAAAAGGAGATATTATGAAAAATCTTGCAGCAATATTGATGATTGGTTTCTTTATTTCATCGTGTGTAGTTGTAAAGAATAATGAGATGACTTTTCAAACCGAAATAACACCAGAACAGGCATGCATTCTTAAAAACCACTACATAACTAACAATGAAGAGGTTCCAGATTTTGTAAAGACTTTGTTAGATAACAGTGATGTTGATTGCAGTGAAGTCTAATACACCGTTTAAAATGCACTCAGTCACGGTGGAGCAGAAGGAAACAGTGATTTAAAAGGAGATAAATATGGAATGTGGTTGCGGAAGAAGTCCAACAGGTCAATGTATCGGTTGGCACAAACTCTCTGAAGAAGAGTATCAAGAAAAACTCAAAGAGCATGAGGACACAGATAGCGAAGAGGAATAGAACAAAATAGACAATTAAAAAAGAGCAATTATGGAAACATTCGCAATAATTGGATTTATTTTTGGTTTGGCAGCACTTAGCAAAATTGTATTGCTTGAAAAAAAACTGAAAGAAAAAGGAATCCTTGAAAAAGATTTCACAGAAGAGTAATGCGCCAGTCAAATTAAGAATGCCCGGTGATCTCCAGGCTAAGAAAGCCCATGCATTTTTATTAGCAGCATCAAAAAAACAAAAGCATGATAGTTTTTATAGATTCATGCAAACCGCCGATACGATCTCTGTAGAAACAAGAGTCGATGCATCTCTCTCGTTAAAATACTTCTTAGTTAAAACCATTATTGGCCAACAAGTCTCTGTAAAAGCAGCCCAATCCATATGGTTAAAAGTAAAGACTGTTTTAGATGACTCTCAATCAGGCATCACCCTAGATTTATTAAGAGAACAGGGGCTCTCCAAGCCAAAGGCCTCATATATTCTTGGCATCATTCAAAATAAAGACATTAAAGAAGCGCGCTTAGACGACTTAAAAAAATTATCTCTTGAAGAGCTGTCTCAATTTTTTTTACAACTAAAGGGTGTGGGTCCTTGGACGCTAGGTGTTGTAAGAATGTTTTATATTCAAGATACAGATGTTTTTTTAGAAGGGGATCTTGGGATTAACAAAGCTCTAGAGCATTTCTTCAACACAAAGAGGTATACCGGACAGCATTACTCGCCCTTTAGAACCTATTTATGCCTTTATTTATGGAAGAGCCTTAAAAATTAGGGATGTAGTTTTAAAAAAAAGATCTGAACTTAATTGCGTGCCTAATCAGTGCTAAAATCTTTGTATTTATAATGCTTTAAATAGACGCGATGACAAATAAATCCACCCTTTCAGTGCGAGATAAAATTTCTCAATCACTGGATTCTCAAATACTCCTACTGGATGGGGCCATGGGAACTATGATCCAAGGGCATGACTTGCAAGAAAAGGATTATCGGGGAGAGCGATTTGCTGATTGGCCAAGCGATCTAAAGGGTAACAATGATCTTTTAAGCCTTACACAGCCACACATTATTTCAGACATTCACCAACAGTACCTGGAAGCAGGCGCAAATATTATTGAGACCAATACCTTTAACTCTAATGCGCCCTCGATGTCAGATTACGGCATGGAAGAGCTGGTCTATGAGTTAAATTTTGAAGCTGCAAAAATTGCTAGAGCAGCCGCTGATCAGCACCAAAAATCCAATGACCAAGAAGTGTATATCGCTGGAATTTTAGGGCCCAGCAGTCGCACTTGCTCACTGAGCCCGGGTGTAGAAGATCCTGCATATCGAAACATTAGCTTTGATGAGTTGGTTAAAACCTACAGCGAAGCGACAGCTGCTCTATTAGACGGCGGGGCCGATTTAATTATGGTTGAAACAATCTTTGATACTCTTAATGCAAAGGCGGCTCTTTTTGCAATTGACTGTGTTGCACAAGAGAGAGATATAGATATTCCCATTATGATTTCTGGAACTATCACCGATGCGTCTGGTCGAACATTGTCTGGGCAAACCACCGAAGCGTTTTGGCATTCTGTGCGACACGCCGACCCCATCTCTGTTGGATTGAACTGTGCCTTGGGGGCAGCTGAGTTGAGACCATTCTTACAAAAACTCTCACAAATTTCTGATTGCTATGTCAGCGCTCACCCGAATGCAGGGATGCCCAATCAATTTGGTGAGTATGATCAATCGGCTGCCGAGATGGCAGAAATCATTAAAGAGTTTGGCTCAGAGGGCTTATTTAATATTGTTGGTGGTTGCTGCGGAACAACACCTCTTCACATCAAGCTCATTAAAGCCGTGACAGCAGATTTAACTCCTCGAGTACCTGCAGTTTCACCTCAATCGATGTTGCTGAGCGGCTTAGAGCCTTTGGAGATCGATGCTGATAGCTTATTTATCAACATTGGAGAGCGAACCAATGTTACTGGCTCAGCTGCTTTTAGAAAATTAATTGAGGCTGGGGACTATGAGGCTGCGCTACAAGTTGCCAGACAGCAGGTTGAAAATGGTGCCCAGATAATCGACATCAACATGGACGAGGGCATGCTGGACTCAGAGTCAGCAATGGTCAGATTCTTAAATTTAATAGCTGGGGAGCCTGATATTTCAAGGGTGCCTCTCATGATCGATTCAAGCAAATGGTCGATTATTGAAGCAGGTCTTAAGTGCGTCCAAGGCAAATCTATTGTGAATTCCATCTCCATGAAAGAGGGCGAAGAAGCATTTATCCAGCAAGCAAAATTGGTCAAGCGTTATGGCGCCGCGGTTGTGGTGATGGCATTTGATGAGGAAGGCCAAGCAGACACGCTGAAAAGAAAGGTAAATATTTGTAAACGCGCTTACGATCTATTAACTCAAACAGTAGGCTTAGATCCGCATGACATAATTTTTGATCCAAATATTTTTGCTGTTGCCACGGGGATTGAAGAGCACAATGAGTACGGGCTATCCTTTATACAGTCTTGTGCTGAGATAAAAAAACAGTGCCCCGGTGCATCTTTATCCGGCGGCCTGTCCAACGTTTCATTTAGTTTTCGTGGTAATAATATTCTCCGTGAAGCCATGCACTCAGTCTTTCTGTATCACGCTATTAAAAATGGTCTTACCATGGCTATTGTTAATGCAGGCCAACTTGCCATCTACGATGAATTGCCAGAGGAGCTGCGCGAGGTTGTTGAGGATGTAATTCTCAATCGCAATCCAGAGGCCACAGAGCAATTATTGAACCTTGCTCCAAAATACGCGGATAGCAAAAGCTCCTCAATTAGCAGCATAGACCAAGATTGGCGAAGTCTTTCCACCAACGAAAGATTAAAACATTCACTGGTAACAGGGGTTGATACATTCGTTATTGAGGATGTAGAAGAGTCTAGGTTATTAGCCGACAAACCTTTGGATGTGATCGAAGGGCCTTTGATGGATGGCATGAATCGGGTTGGAGATTTATTTGGTGCCGGCAAAATGTTCCTGCCCCAGGTCATTAAATCTGCTCGCGTCATGAAAAAAGCAGTGGCCTACCTCGTGCCTTTTATTGAAAAAGAAAAAGGCGGCGGAAAAATGCAGATAGATGGAAAGATAGTTCTTGCAACAGTTAAGGGCGATGTGCATGACATTGGTAAAAATATTGTTGGCGTAGTTCTCCAGTGTAATAATTTTGAGGTTATTGATCTGGGGGTCATGGTGCCAACGGAGAAAATATTAGATGTTGCCGATCAAGAGAACTGTGATTTCATAGGCTTGTCAGGTTTAATTACCCCGTCACTCGATGAAATGGTAGGCGTTGCAAAGGAAATGGAGCGCAGAGGCGATACTCGACCCTTACTGATTGGTGGGGCTACAACAAGTCCAGCCCACACATCCGTTAAAATTGATCCAGTTTATTCGGGGACAGTGGTGTATGTGAAAGATGCATCTAGAGCTGTTCGCGTTGCTAAACGACTCATGAGTGAGCGCGCTGTTTATGCTGAGGAGCTAGCCCTAGCCCATACCAACAAGCGCGATGCTTATGCCTCAAGGGCAACCACACCTCTCAGACCTTTTCCTGAAGCAATCACGCGCAAAGCCACCATTGACATGGCGCTTAAAGAAGCCGCACCATTGAAACCAGGGATCACTGTGCTCTCCCCAAGCCTTGAAGAGCTCCATGAGTTTATTGATTGGATGCCATATTTTAATGCCTGGGAATTTAGCGGTCGTTTCCCTAATTTATTGTCAGACCCAGTTAAGGGACCTGAAGTTAGAAAACTCTGGGACGATACCCAGGCACTACTTAAGACACTGATGGATGAAAAGTGGCTTAAGCCACAGGGAGTCATTGGATTGTTTCCTGCTCGCTCACTTGGCGATGCGATTGCCATAGAGGCTGAGGGCTCGACCGAAGAAGTGTTGCTGCACTGCCTTCGCCAACAAAAATCTCGAGAAGATTTAATCTCCAATTCCCTGGCTGATTTTATCGACAAGAAAGATGATTATATTGGTGCATTTGCTGTAACAGCTGGCCATGGCATCGATGAGCATATCAAGCGTTTTGAGTCAGAGCTTGATGACTATAATGCAATTATTTTGAAGGCACTAGCCGATCGCTTCGCTGAAGCGTTTGCTGAGTGGGCTCATAAAAAAGTTCGCTGTGAGCTTTGGGGCTACGCGAAAGAAGAGGGGCTTGATAACGAAGCTCTGATCAATGAAAAATATCAAGGCATTCGTCCCGCCCCAGGCTACCCATCTTGTCCTGATCACAGAGGGAAATTGGCAATTTGGGAGTTGCTAGATGTTGAAAAAAATATAGACATAAGCCTCACAGAGTCTTTGGCTATGTGGCCAACATCCAGCGTTAGTGGCTTTTATTTTTCTCATCCAGAATCTCACTACTTCCAGCTTGGGAGAGTAGACAAGGATCAAGTCGAGGTCTACTCAAAGGCAAGAGAAGAGAGCATGGATGAAAATGAAATTTGGCTTGCGCCAGTCCTAGGGTATTAGCAGAAGTATCTGCTCGTTTTTTACAATAGCTTTGTACACCGCTCAGTGAGCCTTGTTACTTATGAATAAATTCCTTAATTATTTTTTATTAACCCCATTACTAGCGCCCAGTCTTTTAATTGCCCAACAGATAGATGTAGAGATAGAAGAAATCCTGGTTAGCGCCTCGTTACTACCCATCACCATCAATCGATCAGCCAATGCAATTACCGTTATTGATAGAAACCAACTAAAAAATAGAGCGGTTACCAGTGTCAGCGATCTTCTTCGCGATGTTGCTGGCCTTGCGGTTAGTCGCAGCGGCGTGCAGGGCTCACAAACACAAATCAGGATCCGGGGCAGTGAAGCTAACCATCTCTTGGTTTTAATTGATGGGGTTGAGGCAAACAATCCATCGCAAAGCGATGAATTTAATTGGGGAACTCTAGTCGCGTCTGATATTGAGCGTATTGAGATCATTCGTGGATCTCAAAGCTCTATGTTGGGAAGCGATGCAATGGCTGGCGTGGTAAATATTATCACCCAAAGTGCGGAGCAACCTTTTGGCATTAAAACCTTTGCCGAGGCTGGCAGCTTTGATACTCAAAATAACGGCGTGAGCGTTGAGCTTAAAAATGAAGATTTTGATATGCGCCTTGGTATCAGCCATCTTCAAACAGCTGGAGAAAATATATCTCGCACAGGCCCTGAAAAAGATGGGTATGAGAATACTAATGTAAATTTAAAATCTAACTGGAGTGCCACAGATCAATTGCACCTAACCTTTGCAGCCCGCCAAGCAGATGGTATAAATGAATATGACTCAGACGGTAATTTTGATAGCTTGATTGATGACCAGGATCAGGTATCTGAATTCCGCAATGTCACTATGCGCCTTCAAGCTCACCATTCATCGATTGATGGCCGTTGGCAACATCAGGTCTCAGTGGGGCAATCAACAAATGACAATGATGAATTTACTCTCGGCATCCCAGGCACAGCAACTAACTCAACCAAAGAGCAGTACCGGCTTCTTAGTTCTTTGTTCTGGGACAAACAAAAACAACGTGCGTCCTTTTTGATGGAGCGTGAAGAGGAGGAATTCCAACAGCGTGGAGCGATCAATGATTATGGTGTTTTTGGCATCTATGACCCCAATCAAAGCCGCGGTCGCAATACAGACAGCATTGCCCTAGAGTACCGAGCTGATACATCTAAAAAACTGACCCTGGGGGTGAGTGCTCGTTATGATGACAACTCTGAATTTAAGAGGGGGAACACTGCAAGGATTGAAGTTATTTATCAAATCAATGATCATCTTCGATTGCGCAGCGCTTATGGCACAGCAATAAAAAACCCCACTTTTACCGAGCGCTTTGGGTTTTATACTAACTTCATTGGCAATCCATCCCTAGAGCCAGAAGAATCGGTTAATTGGGAGCTAGGGATTGATCGGCAGTTTCTTGAAGGCGCCTTCAGCCTTTCAGTTACATTGTTTAATTCAGAGCTAGACAATGAAATTGATGGTAATTTTATGGATCCAATAACTTATCGCTACACTTCTAAAAATCGAGAGGGCTCGAGTAAGCGACAAGGCATTGAGCTTACAACTGCTAGCAAATTAAATGATGTTTTATTCTTTAATACCTCATATACCTACACCGATTCAGTTGAGCTTGATGGCGATAATCACTATGCAGACGAAGCTCGGCGTGCCCGCCACACTGGCAGCTTAAATCTATCTTGGCAGGCAATGGAGAACCTGCACATTAACACCAACGCCCAATATAACGGCTCTCAAATAGACGTCGTTTATCCCAATAACATAAGACTGGAAGACTATACTGTCGTCAACTTAAGCCTTAATTATGGAGCCACGCCAAAGCTAGGCATCTATTTGCGCCTTGATAACGTGTTTGATGAAAGTTATGAAGAAGTCTTTGGCTACCAAGCTTTAGGTTTTAGCGCTAATGTTGGAGCGCGCTATCGGTTCTAGATTTTCTGATAGGGAAGCCGCCTGATATAGTGGCATTACCAGCAAGAGAGGGTGTATTTATGAGCAACGAGCAAGACAAGAAGCAACAAGTCCATCAGAAAAAAATGGAAGCACTGAAAGAAAATATTGATGCATCAATTGCAGCTGCAACCATTGATCGAGGGGTCGGCATATTGCTTACCGGCAATGGAAAGGGCAAATCAAGCTCTGCCTTTGGCATGGTGATGAGGGCGCTTGGCTATGATTACAAAGTAGGCGTGGTCCAGTTTATTAAAGGACAACAACTTTCTGGCGAAGAGATCTATGTGCGCGAAAAATGCCCATCGGTAACCTTTCATCAAATGAACACTGGCTTTACTTGGGACACCCAGGATCGCTCCTCAGACATTGTTGCTGCGAAGACAAGCTGGGCAATTGCTGAAAAAATGCTAAAAGATGACAGCTATCATTTGGTGGTATTAGACGAGCTTACCTACATGATCAGTTTTGATTATCTTGATGAGGACAGTATTCTGAGCGCTTTAAAAAATCGTCCAGAAAACCAATCTGTCGTTGTAACTGGACGCGGCGGAGGCTCAGTACTAACAGAGTGGGCAGACACGGTATCTGAAATCAAAGAAATTAAGCATGCCTACAATGAGGGTGTAATGGCTAGAAAAGGCGTGGATCTTTAAAAAATAATAGGCAGTTGAACTATAATACTTAGGATTGCAAACAAGGCACCAGAAACCAAGGAAATTTTATGTGGAAGAATGTAGCATTTTTATTAGCACTATTAGTTGCAAGTAGATTTATTGGATTACCAACAAATTTTTCTCCCTTATTAGCGCTAGCGGTATTTATGCCCAGACTAACGGATGATAAGCGCATACAGCACCTTCTTCCTGTCAGCATTATCGCATTCACCAATCTTTTTTTAGAGCCAGTTAACGCTCTTATACTTGCAACCATGCTTTTAGTCTTTGCGATTACACCCACTGTGAGTCGTTTCAGCAAGAGCCTGTTTTTGGGTAGCTTAAGCGCTGTGCTGACTTGGTTCATTGTGGTCAATGGCGCTGTGTGGTTTGCAGGCGGCGGTTCGCTGCCACAGACCTATATTGCCGCCATACCTTTTGATTTTAGATTAGCAGTCAGCACGGGGTTATACGTTGCATTATTCCACAGCAGTGAAAAATTATGCATGAGCTTCTCTAGATCAAACATCAAACTGCTGGATCGGTTAGTTTAAGACGCGCACTTTCGCTCATCGCTCAGCCTCTATAGGTCGCTGCTGAATAACCGTCCTATGGCAGTGTAAATAAATCCTCTACAGAACAATTTAAAGTTTTTGCTATTTTTAATGCAAGAACAGTGGAGGGGACGTAAATCCCATTTTCAATAGTATTGATACTTTTTCTAGAGACCTCAGCGCTTTCAGACAATTCCTGTTGAGTTAACCCAGCCAACTTTCTTTTTTCTTCTAGGCCATTTAATAGGTTTTGATGGTGCTTGCCCATTTAACTTTCTTCAAATCTCTCAACTGCTTTGGTAAGCTCAGCACTATCGTTTGGATAGAGGTACCCGGCAACTATTGAACCAGCGCCAATTGCACCAACCAATAGTCCAATACCCGGAACGATTTCTCCAGAAAGGCTCATTCCAAAGAGAAAGATACCAAGACCAATAAATAAAGTGATCACACCAATTCTTCTATAATCTATGGGCTGCTTCTTGCCTTGGAGATTTTCCAGCAACTCCCTAAGCTCTGATGGATCTTGAATATTTTGCGAAATCTCAATCATCGCATCATATTTATTTTTTTCACTTTTAGTATTAAAAAAGAAAATAACACCTATAAGCAATACAGGCATCAATACTGCCACATACCCGATTCCAATCCCTAAAATATCTTCCATAATGTAACTCCGTTTAGAAAAATGTAACGCAAACTTATCATTTTATTAATGAGAAGTAAAGGTTACATTAATAAATAATATATAATTTAATAATAAAAAAGTTAATTTCTTCACCCTGTTGGTTAAGAGCCTAGACCAATTTACCTATGAACAAGACATCCTTCTATTTTTCAATCCTAACAATATCATTTGTGCTGAGTGCGCTTGCTGCCCCCAGTATTTCTGAGGCAACCATTCACTCAGAGAAAATTATTTTAGGCTCGGGTTGTTTTTGGGGCGCTGAAAAAGGCTATGAATCTTTGCCCGGGGTGATAGATGCAGTTTCTGGTTATGCTGATGGCGATGGAGTGCAGCCAACCTATAGAGAAATTACAAAACTTAAACATAAGTTCAACCCAAACAACCATGCGGAGGTTGTTGAGGTCACCTACAACACAAATATTATTTCTACCGCAGATCTTTTAATGCACTATTTTGAATCGCATGATCCAACGCAGCTCAATAGACAAGGCAATGATGTGGGAACCCAATACCGATCAATCATCTTGTATTCAAACGAAGACCAAAGGCTGGTAATTCAGGAGATTGGTTCGGCCTACCAAGCACTACTATCAGATGCAGGCTATGGAGAACTGACCACAGTCATCAAGCCCATCACCAAGTTTTACAAAGCAGAAAATTATCATCAAGACTATATTAAAAAAAATCCAAATGGCTATTGCCCCGATCACTCTACGGGAGTGAAATTTAACAACAAAAAACAGATGACCATGCCTGATAATACAACCCTTGCAAAGGGCAAAACCATTGTCGTCATTGAGCCCGAAGGTTACTGCCCTTACTGTGAAAAATTTAAGGCAGAGGTAGTAAAAAATTATCTTGGCAATATACCCCTTATTTTTAGACTCGCCAGTCAGTTAGAGGGACTGAGAATTGATTCGTCCACATGGGCCACCCCAACCATTCTATTTCTTGAAGAAGGGAAAGAGGTCTTTGGCCATCAGGGCTATATGTCACCCAAGGAATTCTATGAAGCGCTTGGCTACTTTAAGCTAGGCGACTCCGAAGCATACAGAGTGGCGTTCGATAAGGGAACCGATGCTAAGTTCTGTAAGGAGTATGAAATTTTTAAAAATACACCCGATGGCATCTTTCTTGATAAGTTAAGCGGAGCGCCATTATTTGATACCAGGGATAGATTCACTTCTTCCACCGGCTGGCTATCATTCACACAGCCCATAGATGGCTCTGTCTATACCAAACCAGATAATAGTTATGGCATGAGAAGAACAGAAATACGGTCTGCGACCTCTGATATTCACCTTGGCCATGTTTTTCCTGACGGCCCCAATGGCTCATCTAGATATTGCATCAATGCAACCGTGCTTGATTTCAAACAAAGACTTTAAATTAAACATGACCATCACCCAATCTGAGGCACCAAAAAATTTATACAAGGTTTTATCTAAACAGGAATGGGAGGCGGCATCACAGAGTGGGAAGATAGCCACAGACCTAGATCAAAAAGATGGTTTTGTTCATCTTTCCTCCGCCCTTCAGCTAAACGCAACCTTGACTTTGTATTTTGCGAAGCAAGAAGAGGTCGTGCTTCTGCAAATTAAACAACAGATCATCGAAGATGGATTAACCTTTGAGCGCTCGGAAAAGCGAGGCGGAGAATTTGCTCATTTATATGGCGACCTCTTGGTTGAGCACACATCACAAACATGGTTTTTAGAAAGAGGAGCGCTTATCTTGCCAACTGAAATTCTTCAAGAGGCTGAACAGACGCTTGCTCCCCAAATGAAAACAATATATTTATTTCTGCTGTGGGTCTTTGGGTTTTTTGTTTGGGTGGCTTTTGATTTATTTGTAGAGGCTTTTATCTTTGAGTGGCTACAATGGAATGGAACTGAGCAAAACGATTGGTTTTTTGCTTTATGGTGGGGTGTTACTGTTTCATGGGGCCTGTATGGATTGATCAAAATATATCAAGCGCAGAAATCCGGGATTAAATAATCCTAGCCAGCATTCATTTGGGTTATTAGGGGCTGTATCTCTGCCCAGACTTCTTTGGCTATTAAGGAATGCCCTTCTTTGTTTGGGTGAATCCCGTCCGATTGCATTAGACCCATTACAGCCATCTCTTGAATTGAGCCTTTGATTAAGGAGAGCTGGTATTCTATTGCTAGATCACTAAAAATTCTTTGAAAATTCTTTGTATAAACCTCCCCATAATTTGGCGGCAACTCTACCCCAACAAGAACAACAGTTGCGCCAGCCATTTGAGCCATCTCAATCATCAGCTTAAGATTTTTTCTTACTACTTTTTTTAAAGACATGCCCCGCAAGCCATCATTGCCACCCAGCTCTAAAATAACAATCCGAGGCTTATGCTGGCTTAATAATTTAGGCAGCCGATAGAGCCCACCTGATGTGGTGTCTCCACTAACGCCGGCATTCACCACTTGAAATGTTAAGCCTTGCTTCTTGATGCTTGCATCCAGCAATGAAGGCCAAGAATGATTGAGTTTTACCCCATAGCCAGCACTCAAACTATCGCCTAAAACAACGATGGTATTGGTTGGTGGGTCTACCGTGTCAGCAGAATTTACTGGTACCATTACGGACAGTAAGATGGCTGAAACTACCAAAAGGCAAAAATTGAAAGACTTAATTTTAGAAGTTAAAAACATTACCAAAGAAGTTAACAGCCCAGAGGGGCCTTTGACAATAGTCAAGGACGTTAATTTATCCATAGAGCCAGGAGAGTTGGTGTCCCTCGTTGGACCATCCGGGTCTGGTAAAACAACATTGCTAGCAATTATGGCAGGCCTAGATTTACCCAGCGCAGGCTCCATTACCCTCTTAGGGTCGGAAATTACTTTGCTCGATGAAGATCAAAGGGCTCAAATTAGAGGCCGAGATGTTGGATTTGTATTCCAGTCTTTTCATTTAATGCCTAAACTGTCAGCACTAGACAATGTCATGTTGCCGCTAGAAATATCTGGAATAGAGGAGGCTCAATCTAAGGCAAAAGAAGCTCTCATAAGCGTTGGTTTAGAAAAAAGAGCGCAACATTTTCCCACTCAACTGAGCGGGGGAGAAAAGCAACGAGTAGCCATAGCCAGAGCGATGGTAAACAAACCAAAAATTTTATTTGCAGATGAGCCAACCGGAAACCTTGATACAAAAAGTTCAAGCGCAATTACAGACCTCTTATTTTCTGTCAATGACCTTATGCAAACCACTCTGGTGTTGGTCACCCATGATTTAGCGCTTGCAGAAAAATGCAGCAAAGTTTATGAATTATCTGAGGGTGAGCTCTTATGATCAGAGGCCTTCTCTATGGCATAAAAAAATTCTGGTCTGAAATTACAAGTGGTGATTTGCTGATTTTGTCGCTTGCTATTGTCTTGAGTGTTACTGCTATTTCAAGCGTTGGTTTTTTAGGGGATCGGCTGCAGTCTTCAATGAAGCAACAAGCCGCTAGTATCCTAGGTGCTGATGTAACTCTTCGCTCAGCATCAGAGCTAGGGCCAGACTATCTAGAGCTTGCAAAAATACATGAGTTAGAGACTGCAGAAACAGTATCCTTTTTAAGCATGGCTATCGCCAATGAAGATAATTTATTGAGCTCTATTAAGGCAACCACTTCATCCTACCCCTTAAAGGGAGCTTTGATCATTTCGACGGTTAATGGCGACAAGATTAATCATAAAGGATCACCTAGAAGCGGTTATTTGTGGGTAGAAAAAAAAATATTAGAAGTCTTGGAGTTAAGACAAAGTAGCCAGTTAATTATTGGCAATAAGACTTTTATTGTTGAGGGGATCATACAAGAATACCCGGATCGTAATTCAGGGTTCTTTGGGTTTTACCCAACAATTATAGTGAATGTTGATGATTTGGCTGAGATGGGCATTATTCAAACAGGCAGCAGGGTGGTGTATAGAAACCTGTTTGCTGGAACAGGAGAAAATATCAAGAACTTTCTGAATAGTATGCAGGATATGCCAGCAGAAATTAGGGTTCAAAAAGCAGAAGATGCTGGAGAAGGTCTGGGAAAGGCTCTTGAGAGCTCAACAATTTTTTTTAATCTGGCCAGTCTTTTTACTATCATTATTTCTGTGATCACCTCAATGATGGCAGTCCGAAGATATGCAGCTCGCAACCTACTACAAACCTCTTTAATGAAAGTATTTGGTGCCTCGAAAAGGTTTATCCTGGGCTCCCAAATTATGCAGCTTACCTTAATGGCATTGCTTGCAACTCTTGTTGGGTTACTTGGCGGGTATCTATTGCAGTTCTTGCTCATCAGCGCCCTTCAAGACATCATTAACACAGACTTACCGCCACCTTCATTCCGGCCAGTCATATTGGGTTTTGTCGCCTCCTTTTGTGTTGTATTTGGGGTGGCATCTCCCTATTTAAAAATACTGAGTGAGTCAGAGCCCATTCGAATTTTAAGAAATGATTTCAGCATAGGGATGACAAGAAATCTGATGATTTATTTAGTAGCCTCAGCAACCATGCTGATATTTTTAATGATTTTATTTAAAAACATTGAGCTGATTTTATACATAGTTGGCGCTTTGATTGCCGTAACGATTGCACTCTTTCTGATCGGAAAAGGGTTAATCTATGGACTCTCATTCATGCAGCTCTCTTCAGGCATAGGGTGGAAATTAGGTTTAAAAAATATTGCTAAACGAGGCCACGAAAGTATTCTTCAAATTGTTATTTTTGGCCTATCACTGGTTTTTCTATTGGTCTTGGCTGAAACAAGAACGGATCTTATAGACTCATGGACCGATAGGCTTCAGGAAGATACCCCAAACAACTTTCTATTTAATATTCAGGAATCTGATCTAGAAAATATTTCAGAATACCTTGGCAATACCGCTGACATCTCGCCAGTATTCACACCCTTAATTAGAGGCAGGCTTCTCTCTGTGAAGCGCGCTAGTACAGAATTATTAGACTCAGAGAATGTAATGGAGCGTGAGGCTAACTTGACCTGGCAAGAAAAGCTTCCTGATAGCAATACAATCGTTCAGGGCTCCTGGTGGGAAGCTGGCAGCTTGAGGGCAGAAGTATCAGTTGATGATAGCATTGCCGATTCAATGAACTTAGCACTCGGTGATGAGTTATATTTTTCAGCTGGCGGAACTAATTTTTATGCCACTGTTACAAGTTTTCGAGAGGTTTCGTGGGAAAGCTTTTCTCCAAATTTCTTTTTCTTACTCTCGCCAGCCATAGGCAAAACCCTTCCTAATTCTTATATCACAAGCATTAGAATCCCTGAAAATAGCAGCATCATCACAAGCTTTATTGAGCGCTTCCCAACCATCACAAATATCGATATTGGCGCAGTAATTAAACAAGTTCAAAATACAATTTCAAGCGCCTCTTTGGCTGTGCAATATATTTTTATCTTAGCTTTGGCCGCTGGCATCCTTGCGCTCATAGCCTCAATCTTCTCAAATACAGATCAACGAAAGAAAGAGGTTGCCATTCTTCATGCCATTGGGGCCAAGCGATCCTTAATTTTTCAAGCAGCAGCAGCAGAATTTTTAGTGCTTGGGGTGCTATCTGCAATGACCGCCATCATAGCGGCTATATTATTATCAGGCGTGATCTTCACCCAAGTTCTAGAGTTATCTTATTCCCCAAATCCATATATTCTTGGGTCTGGCTTTCTTGCTGCTGTAATCTTTATATTTCTTGCGGGGATTATTTCTATAAGAAAAACAATTTATACTTCCCCAATGCTCACTTTAAAAGATGCCTAGAAACGAGCCCAAGCTTGCCTAGCAAAAACAGAATTTAAAATGAAAAAAATGCTTAATTTTCAAACAAATAAAGTCGCATCATGAGGGTTCTTTCTGAGAGAGTTCAACTAGATTGCTCAGCAAAAAAGTTATGGAGTATCTTGTCAGACATTGGCAGGTGCGACTGGGTGCCAACCATAGATAAAATAACAGTAGATGGTGACAGTAGATTCTTCGAGATGCAGGGAATGGGAACCATCACAGAAAAAATACTCTTCAAAGATGATCGTCAGATGGTCTTGCAATACTCAGCCATAGAGACCCCAGCACCCATTGAGCATCACCTGGCAACAATGAAAATTATTCCTCATGATAATTTTAGCTGCTTTCTGGAGTGGACAACGGAAATTGAACCAGAGCTTTTTGCAGAAAGCATTCATCAGGGAATGTTAGTTTCAATCGAAGGCATCAAGAATATTTTATAAAACACCTTCCATGAATTGCATTGTTTGTAATCACCAATCAACCGAAAGCTTCCAAACCTCTGATGGCAAAATATATTGGAACTGCCAATTTTGTTTTGCAAAATTCTTGGATCCCAGTCTCTATCTTGAATCCAGCGTTGAGAAAGAGCGCTACTTAGCGCACAACAATAGCATTGATGACGAGACATACCGCGCATTTTTATCTAGGCTGACTACGCCATTAAAAGAGAAGCTGTCCGCTGGTGACCAGGGCCTTGATTTCGGCTGCGGACATGGCCCAGCATTGGCCGACATGCTCGAAGGTGATGGCTTTGCAGTAGATCTCTACGATCCTTTTTTCTTCCCAGATAAAAAAATATTTTTAAATCAATATAATTTTATTACTTGTACAGAAACAGTAGAGCATTTTCACCATCCCTATCAAGAATTTAATACCCTTGATAATTTATTGAAGCCTGGAGGCTGGCTTGGATTAATGACCTGTTTTTTAACCCCTGACCAAGAGTTTGAAACTTGGTACTATAGGAGAGACTCAACACACGTAACGTTTTATGCTGAGAAAACTTTTGAAGTTATAGCCGCACAAAGAAATTGGCAGTATGAAATCACCTCAAAGGACATAGTTTTGCTACACAAACCCCATGAATAAAGCGCCCACCTCTCTTTTACAGAGACTAAAGTTTATTGGCCCAAGCATTATTGTGACAGGCAGCGTTGTGGGCAGTGGCTCGATAGCCTTGGCTCCATTATTAGGGACTGCGACTGGTTTTACTTTGTTGTGGTGGCTGCTATTAAGCCTTTGGAGCAAGCCTTTAATCCAAGCTGAAATTAGTAGATATGTTATTGCAACCAATCAAACATTTTTAGAGGCATTCTCTGATATGCCTGGACCCAAGACAAATCTCAAGGGTAAAAAAGCCTCGTGGTTGGTCTGGTTTATGTTTATCGGAGTGGTCCCGTCGATTGCTGGCATGGGCGGACTGGCTGGGGCAGTAGCAGAAGCAGGGCACCTGATGATCCCACTATTAAGTGTCGAAGTCTGGGTTGCCGCTTCTTGTGCTATTACTTGGTTTATCTTGTATCTCGGCTCTTACCAATCCTTAGAGAAAATCTTACTGGCGATGGTGTCCTTTTTCTCAGTGGTTACATTAATCATTGCAATAGCTATGCAATCAACGCCCTATGCAATTTCTAGCGAGCAAATAATTGCAGGTCTATCTTTCTCCTTTCCTTTTGAGCATGCGGCGCTGGCCTTAGCGGTATTTGGTTTCACTGGCATTAGCTATGGAGAAATTATGGCCTATACCTACTGGTGCCTCGAGAAAGGATATGCCAAGCATGGTAATGAGGCCGAGGAACAAAAAGCTTGGATTAAAGTAATGCAAACAGATGTATGGGCAACAGTATTTTTTGTGACCGTGGGTACGTTGCCATTTTTTCTACTAGGCGCTGCCGTCCTTCACACTCTTGGATTGTACCCACCGCCCGGAGGAGACATTATCCAAACCTTGTTAAATATATTCACAACAATCCTAGGGAGTTGGGCCAAATGGTTTTTTATTCCGCTGGCTTTCTTTGTTCTATTTTCTACGCTGCTCTCAGGAACAGCAGCATTTACTCGCACCATATCTGACTATTTAATCTCTATGGGCCTAGTTTTAGAAAAAGTAACAACAAGGAAGACCTTAATACAAATCGTCGGCTTCACCATTCCACTCTTTTCTTGCATTGCATATTTTTTGTTACCCAACCCCATTATGCTGCTGCTGATTGCAGGTATTTGGGCGGCAATAGGACTGCCCATCATAAACATCGGCGCTATATACCTCACCAACAGACTGGATCCAGCATTGCAACCAAAGCCAGCAACTAAGCTCATCTTATGGTTAACACTAATCCTTCAACTAGGAATGGCGGCATTAATCATATACACACAGGTAAAAGCGCCATAACAAACAATATGGATTCTTTTTGGAATAGAATGCTCTATTTAAAATAGTAATTTCAATGACACCAACAAATAAAAAACGCCAGTTCTATATTCATCCAGAGGGGTGGAAATTTGCATTAATCTTTTTTGCTGGCTCAACTGGTTTGTATTTTCTTTGGGTCCCAGCAGCTATAATTGGATATGCCTTAACGTTTTTTGTGATCTGGTTTTTTAGAGATCCAGAAAGAGATGTTCCCAACGATGCAAACAAAATAGTTAGCTCTGCTGACGGCAAAGTCTGTCTTATTGATGAGGCAATTCCACCTTCAGAGCTTTCCATGGCCCCAGAGAAGATGAAACGCATCTGTGTCTTTATGAACGTATTTAATGTGCATGTAAACAGAAGCCCCATTGCAGCAGAGATAGAAAATATTGTTTATAAAAAAGGACAGTTTTTAAATGCCAGCCTTGATAAAGCCAGCGATAAAAATGAAAGAAGCAGCTTGGTTCTTAAAACAGACAATGATGTAAAAATTATTGTGGTTCAAATAGCCGGCTTAATTGCTAGGCGAATTTTAGGATTCGTGAAGACAGGCGAGCGGCTTGATCAAGGCGAGCGTTTTGGCTTAATTCGTTTTGGTTCCCGAGTAGATATTTACATGCCCCTTGATGCCATCACAGCATGCAAGCTAGGCGATATAGTGACTGCAGGGGAAACAGTTTTAGCATCTCTGCCACTATCAGGAGGCTCTCAATGAACAGGTTAGATTTGCGAGTATTGATTCCAAACTTAGTGACTTTAACAGGCCTATGCTTTGGTTTAAGCTCTATTAGATATGCGCTAGAGTTTAACTTCAATTTATCGGTAATATGCATTTTGCTGGCCGGAATTTGTGACGTGCTTGATGGCATGTTAGCAAGACAACTAAAAAGTGAATCGGAGCTAGGCGCGCAGCTAGACTCTCTATCAGATTTTTTAAGCTTTGGCATTGCGCCTGGGTTATTGCTCTACATGACAATCTTCAATCAAAATAGCAGCCTCGGCGCCTTTGCTGCTTTAGCTTTTATAGTATTTTCATGCCTCAGGCTCGCGCTTTACAACGTGAAGCAAGAAGAAGCCAAGATTCCGGATGATAAGCCTTACTTTTTTACTGGCATTCCAACTCCCATGGGCGCCTTATTAATTCTATTGCCCCTAACCCATACTTTTCTGGGCTATGACTGGGCCTACAAGCATTTAAATTTTGTTGCTGGCTACACCATACTCATTAGCGGTCTTTTGGTCAGTCAAATACCAACCTTTTCTGTTAAACGAGGACGCCCACAAGTTAAATCAAGAATCCTATTTTTGATTCTATTCTCACTCATTGTCTTGTCCTTAATTAACTTCTTATGGGTTACGCTTAATTTAATAGCTGCGGCTTATATTCTCAGTATCCCTTTTTCCATTTGGGCATGGCGAGGTAGGGAGAGGTAAAAAATGCTCTAGCCTGAGGCCAGAGCATTAAAAGATAATTACTTGGTGTACTTGTAATAGCCTTCGACTGGAATCATCAAGTGAGCATAATCAGTCCCTGCAAACATTACATAGGGTGCTCCGCTCATAAAATCAGTAGAAAATTTCTCGATGGTAGCTGGATCTTTTGGCATCAACATTAAATGTGGCCCAGATTCAATCCACTCGCCTGGAGTTGAAGCCTCTTTATTAAAGACTCCAGCCTTGGTGTTATCTTCACCCATATCTCCATTGAGCATCCACATATAAGTATCTCTTTCCAACATTGGTTTTACACCTTGCATGTATGCCATCATCCATTTCATTCCTTCATCATCATGGCAAGCTGCCATCGCTTCATGAGGGTTCTTCCAGCCTTTTGCTGGATAAGGTCTTGGATTTCCGGATTGACAGGTCCAGCCGTTGCTGCCCTCTCTAAGAACTTTTCCGCCGGCACCTATGATTGCTGCATTGTCACCAATAAATGCAGGTGCAGCACTGGAATACGCCTAAATTTGCCATTTATCAGCAGTATGTGAACCATATGGCTCGCCAGCTGAAAGATTAAATGACATCAATATTGCAGCCAATGAAAACATTTTTAATTTTGTATGCATTTTTGTTTCTCCTTAAAAGGTTCTATGATTAAGACACCGGGGGGTAACTTTCATGAACGGGTTTCTTAAAATTATTGCATATTTTTGCATAGGCACAACTCCACTACAGATTGGTATAGCTATATGGGGACTTTGGGTTGTGGTGACAACTGATTTTGGAATACTCTCCTTATCTCACATAGAGTTTTTTAAAAACTACCTCACTCTTTTTCTTCCTATCGTCGACTGGTTATACACCTGGCTTTGGAACCCTTACCTAGATTTTATTTTTTCATTGCCTGTGGTTATAGCTCAAACAGTTAAAGCTGCTGTCAGTACTTGGCTGGGTTTTTGGATATTAAATAAAATTAGGTAAACGCATGAGAAAAATTATTTTTATTTTGGCGATTCTTATGTCTGGAATCGGGATTTGGATATACCCTTATATTGCTGAGTTAAGAGATCAAGGCCTAACAGCTGATATGGTTTACGATTATTTTTTTAGTGGCCCAGATCATCCATTTGATCCAAGGGATGCTGTTGAACAACTAGATTATGCTAAAACGAGCTCCTGGGCATCTCTGCCTTCTATTAAAGATGAAGCAGATTTTTTTCCGGCAGGCGAAGAGGGCATTGATCAGGCAAATGCTGAAGTAGATGTATTCTTCATTCACCCCACTGGCTACTTAAAAGGAGACCATTGGACAGATCCCCTAGAAAAGCAATCTGTTACCAAGGAGAACACTCAGTGGATGATGGCAAATCAAGCCAGCGCCTATAATGGATGCTGCAGCATCTATGCTCCTCATTATCGGCAAGCATCGATATATAGTTATTTTGGCACCGATCAAGTGCGAGCCGAGGTTCATGGCTTTGTTTACCAAGATGTAAAAATAGCATTTGAGTACTTTCTTGATAACCACAGCAAGGGCCGACCATTTATTATCGCCAGTCATAGCCAAGGCACACATCACGCAATTAGATTGCTTGCAGAAGAAATTGATGCCTCTGACCTTTACCCAAGAATGGTTGGCGCTTACATCATTGGTGGCACAATTTCCAAAGACTGGATGGTTGATATGGCTAACATAAGTGTTTGCGACAGCGCTGAACAGCTTGGGTGTTTGGTTCACTGGGACACTTTAAGTGACACTCAGCTAAATAAAAAAATGCCTTTATATGAAAATAATATATGTGTGAACCCTATTACCTGGAAGAATGAGGGCGCGCTTTCTGATCTCTCTGATGCAAAGGGAGCAGTTTACACTTCTGGGGACTTTAGCCTCGAGTTTTCTGGAGATGAGAGCCCGAAGAATATAGTATTTGAGGCACTAGAGCCGCCTCTTAAACAATACGTTCAAGCGCAATGCAAGAATGGAGCTTTATTTGCCTCAGACCAAACTGAAACAAGATTTCAAGCCTTTGGCGGAGCTTCCGGCAACTACCATGGCTTAGACTATGCTCTTTTTTATATGGATATTAGAGAAAATGCTAAGTTAAAAGTTAAAATATACTTAAACACTTTAGAGAAGAACTAGAAGCACATTATGTCTAAAGAAATAGCAACCTTAAGCCAAGAGAATAACATTTCAATTATTAGGCTTGATGATGGAAAGGCGAACGCATTCTCTTATGAAATGCTCACCAAGTTTAATGAATTATTGGCCGAGGTTCCGAGAGATTCAGGCTCATTGGTCATTATCGGAAGAGAGGGACTCTTTTCCGGTGGTTTTGATCTGAAAACTTTGGCCACAGGCGACATGGATAAGATCCACAAGATGGTAACCCTGGGCTACAAAACACTTTTAGATCTTTATGCCTTTGATAGGCCAATTATTGCAGCAGTTTCTGATCATTCTATCGCTCTTGGTTTATTTGTGACCTGCTGTGCTGATTATCGGATAGCCTTAGATGGGCAGTATATTTGCCAGGCAAATGAGGTGAGAAATCATATGGACATTCCCACGCAAATTATGGAGATACTAAAAGCTCGAGTAAATAAGAACTATTTTTATCCCGCTGTTTATCATTCAGATGCATATTCTATGAGAGATTCAATAGCAGTTGGTTATATTGATGAGGTGGTGCCTGAGGATACATTTATGGACAGAGTGATGACAAAAGCTAAAGAGCTGTCTTCTCTTCCGCATCCTTTTTACGTCAATACAAAGAAATTTGCCCAAGGCGATGTGATAGAGAAGATTGCCAATGCAATTAAAAAATACGAAAAATTAACGGCACCTTAAAATTCCTTTAAACTAATTTCAATGAAACAAAATAAAACATTTATTCCAGATCACCTGATTGCAAATAGACCCAAGTTTTTAAAGCTGATTGGTAAATTAGCCATGAAGGTTACTGGCTGGAAAACAGTCGGTCATTTCCCGAAAAATGAGAGGGTGTTATTGGTGGCTGGGCCTCACACTTCAAATTGGGATTTTGTTCTTGCGATGTCACTTATCCTCAGCCTTGATGTTAACTTCCACTGGATTGGCAAACACTCTGTTTTTAAAAAGGGCTTTAGAAGATTGCTAAGAAAAATGGGAGGCATCCCTGTTAACAGAGCAAACCCTGCAGCTCTTAAGCAGGAAATTCAGAATGTAACTGAGAAATATAAAGGCTTTCTAATTGTTATAGCCCCCGAAGGGACAAGGCAGAAAGTTAAAAGGCTCAAGTCAGGGTTCCTAAGGATTGCAAATGAAACTAATAGTCAAATTATGATGGCTGGAGTTGATTTCTCAAATAAGACTATTCAGCTTGGTGATTTTTTTAGTCCAACTGGCAACGTGGAGCAGGATCTAGAAAGCATCAAGGATTACTTTGGACAGTTTACTGGCAAAAGACCTGAGTTTTTTTAAAGAAAGCAAAGCTTAGGGACAAAGAGATGTTAAAAAAACTATTACTTCTGCTGCTGGCATCCATTCTGATATTGCTATCTATCGCACTTGTGCGCACATTCATGCATGTTTCACCTCAACCTGATTTATTAGAGATATCTCAGGTACAAATAGATAAAAAAATTGTGAGCAACAATCTTGCAGCCGCCATTAGGTTTAAAACTATTTCACATCAAGATTCAAAGAATTTTATTAAAGAAGAGTTCAATGCATTCATCAAATGGGCAGCTTCAACTTACCCTGAATTTCATTCGCAAATGCAATTTGAGCGGCTGGAATATACCTTGCTTTACAGGTGGCAAGGCTCTGACCCAAGCCTTGCCCCCATTCTGTTAACCGGACACTATGACGTTGTTCCAGTAATTCCAGGTACAGAAGAGAGGTGGGAGCAAGACCCCTTCGCAGGTGTAATTTCAAATAATAGAATTTGGGGCAGAGGAGCCCTGGATGATAAGAGTGGCGTGATTGGAATGTATGAGGCCGCCACTCATCTGATACAGAATGATTTTCAACCCACCAGAACAGTATATTTCAGCTTTGGTCATGACGAAGAGATTGGAGGGGGCGGGGCTGCGCTTGTTGCAGATAAATTAAAAAGTGCAGGCATTCAGCTCCACTGGTCTTTAGATGAAGGCTCGTTTGTAAATAAAGGCTTTTTCCCTAGAGTTGAGAAATTAGTTGCGCCTATCAATGTGGCAGAAAAGGGAATAATGAATTTGCTTATTGCTGCTAAAGCAGCCGGCGGCCATTCCTCAACACCACCCAAAAAAACAGCTGTGAATATTCTTGCAGATGCACTCATCAAGTTAGAGAAAGCGCCGCTTCCAGGGAGCTTGGATGGCTTAAGTGCAGTAATGTTTGATGAAGTGAGTAAACACATGCCATTTGGATACCGTTTTCTTTTTTCAAATCGTTGGCTCTTTGGAGGCTTGTTAGACAGCCAGATGTCCTCTAGCCCAGTAATCAATGCCATGATTAGAACAACCACTGCGCCAACCATGTTGAATGGAAGCATTAAAAGTAACGTTTTGCCAATTGAAGCCACAGCACTTATTAATTTTAGGCTTCATCCCAGAGATTCCATTGAGGGTGTGACCGAGCATGTAAGGAATGCGGTTGAATCAGAGCAGGTAGAGGTTAGGTTTTTGGGGGGAATGGAGGCATCAGGTATTTCAGATTGGCAGTCTGAAGGCTATGACATCATCACCACTTCATTAAATAAAGTTTACGGAGAGGTTGTGGTCGTTCCAGGAATTATGATCGCAGCGTCTGATACTCGTCATTACTCAAAAGTTGCTGATAACTCCTTTAGGTTTAATCCATTTAGCATTGTCCCCGAGGATATGACCGGGTTTCATGGAACCAATGAAAGCATCGATGCGGATGATTTTGTAGACGGCATTAAAACTTATGTTGAGATAATTGCTGCAGGCTCAGATAATTAATCAGAAACATGAACTGCTACTAGAGCATTAGATATGACAGCGCTGCCTACATTAGAACAATTTCATTCTGGCGAACAGAACCGCCAATGGCTAAACGAAATCTATGATATGAACCAAGCCAATACCCCAAACGTTGGCTCTCTTGATTCAATTGAGAATCTTGAGCAACTAATTTCTCTGAGCACCTATAATTTAGTTGCCCTAGATCAGGGTGCAGTGGTGGGCTTTATTATCTGTTTGCGAGAGGGCACAAGCTATGGCTCTGAGAACTATAAATTTTTTTTAAACAAGCTAAAGAAATTTTTATATGTTGACAGGGTCTGCATTAAAAAAGGTTACAGAAGAGCGGGCCTTGGAAAAGCAATCTATGACAATATTTTTTTAGAAGCTAAAAAATACTCTCTTCCAGTTTCTTTAGAGGTTAATACAAAGCCTTTAAACCAAGGCTCGCTAGATTTTCATGAGCTTATGGGCTTTGATCAGATTGGAGCCAAAGACTTTACTCATCACAGCGTTGCTTACTTTATTAAATAACCACATATGAAATTTTTACAACATTTTCCAATCCTATTGCTAGCATTAGTCAGCTGTAATGGGCCTGTTGCAGAGAAAGTCCAGCTTAGCGATTTTCAAGATAATGTTTCAGTTAAAGCCTTGGGCGGACGCCTGATTGAGCTTCCAATGGGCATCCAGTCCTTAGAATCTAATCTACAAAACGCCAATCAAATAACCATAGCGGTTCATGGCGGTTCGAGTGAAGGTTATGAGTGGGTTTATCCTTTAAAGACTTTAGATACGCCAACCAATGAAATGTATTTTTATAGATGGCCCGATCATGGGTGCTACAAAGAGTCTGGAGATAGGCTAATTGTTGAGTTAGAAAATCTTTTAAGCCAAAACAGGCAAATTCAAACAGTGACCCTGATGGGACATAGCTATGGCGGCATCTTGGTTAGCCACCTTTTAAATAATTGGAAAAACTTAGTCAGGCTTGATGCTCATATCATTGCCTCCCCGCTTCAAGGCATAGCTTCGCTAAATAGTCTTTGTGGTTATCAGCCTACTATTCAGCTTCAACCCATGGTTAATCTATATGAATGGAGAACGCAGCAACATTTAGATAGTGCATTCAAGGATCTACCAGAGAACCCTCAAAATATTGTGATAGAAGGAAGCATGGTAACCGTGTTGCCGGATACTTATAACGGGCACAGGCTTGGGCACAACTGGTCCATCAGCTGGGTTGCAGATAACATTCAATAACTTACCAACCTTTATTTAATTACCATTTAGCTTCGTGTAAGCTATAACTTTTTCTAATCACGGACCACCATGACACTTCCTAAAATACTTCAGGGCAACCTTTCAATTCCAGTGATAGGCTCTCCGCTATTTTTAGTTTCTGGTCCCGAGCTGGTGATTGCTCAATGCAAAGCCGGCATCGTTGGTTCTTTTCCAGCATTGAATGCTAGACCACAACATGTCCTAGACGAATGGATTATTCGCATTAAAGAAGAGCTAGCAGCAGCCAAAGAAGAAAATCCTAACTTGCCGATAGCGCCATTTGCAGTCAATCAAATTTGTCATGCGTCCAATGATCGCTTAATGGCTGATATGGAATCATGCGTTAAACATGAGGTCCCAATTATTATTACTTCTCTCAGACCTCCCGAAGAAATCGTGACGGCCGCTCATTCATATGGTGGTTTGGTTTATCACGACGTTATTAGTGTTAAGCATGCTCGAAAAGCTGCAGAGCAGGGTGTTGATGGCTTAATCTTAGTTTGCGCTGGTGCCGGCGGCCATGCAGGGACTTTATCTCCATTCGCCCTGGTGAGAGAGGTAAGAGAGTTTTTTGATGGCACCATTATTCTCTCTGGAGCTATTAGCTCAGGCAGCGCAGTTGCATCAAGTCTTGCCCTAGGCGCAGATTTAGCTTACATGGGGACAAGGTTTATCGCCACAGAAGAAGCCAATGCCGAGCAAACTTACAAAGACATGCTGATTGAGAGTGTTGCGGATGATATTATTTATTCTTCATTGTTCACCGGAGTTGCTGGTAACTACCTTAAGCCCTCTATAGCGAGCGCTGGCCTAGATCCCAATAATCTTCCCGATGCTGATAA
>Ga0115566_10000853_pt1 | contig 26397 bp, 25 predicted proteins | sample COGITO_mtgs_1204_3_FD_87173 | JGI IMG/M metagenome (GOLD analysis project Ga0115566, IMG submission 87173) | Pelagic marine microbial communities from North Sea - COGITO_mtgs_120405 | ecosystem: Environmental > Aquatic > Marine > Epipelagic | place: Germany:Helgoland, sampling site Kabeltonne...
AAATATTGCCTGATGATCGCACAGCTGTAGAAGGAATGCTGTTTTCGTCATGTGAAACCACTGCCTCATCATCGTATCGTGTATCCACTTCCGGTTTAAAGATCTCGACTTTTTGACCAGCAAATTCTGCACGCTTTAACCTCCTGATCAACCCTTCTGTCTTTCCAGAAAACATGGATCCGCAGACCACTTCGATCCAGCCAAATTTGTGTTTTTGTGTTCCGGTGTATTCAAGAAACATGGTGTACAAATATGCGATTCCAATTGCCGTCTTTTGCCAGATGTTCGCTCAAAATATTGATTTTGATTACCTAGGAATAAGTACGCGATTGATACTCACTTGTAATCTTTAACGAAAGCAGTATGGATAGTCCCTGGGCAATTGTCATCTTTGATGCGCGTTATAAGTGAACATTGTTATGGAAGAATTAAGGTTACAAATAGAGGAATTGCGCATCCGAGTGGAGCAAAAACAACTTGAATTACATTCAATTCAGGAAGAGTTGAAGTTGTTAAAAGCCAAACTTGAAGACGCCATTTCTACAGAAAAAACGCAACAAGATTTAGAAGCGGCCAAACGTGCTGCCGAAAAAGCTCGCCTCGCTGCCGAGGCGGAACAAAGAGAAATACAAGCGAAAGAAAAAGCCGAAGCTGAAGCCAATAGAATGCGACTTGAAGCGGAAGCAAAAGCAGCGGCTGAAGCTGAAGCACAGCGAAAAATGGAAGTGGAACAAGAGCCGATTCCTGTAGCAGAAGAAGATTCAAAAACCCAAGAACCAGAAGAGCTTCAAGTCGAGCGAATTGGTGAAGCCGAACACGAAGCCATCATGCGAACCATTGAAGAAATGTCTCGATCGATTGGTTTGCCAAAAGGTGACAGCCCTGAAAGTAGATTTCATGCCAAGCCGACCTTAGGCGATAAAGCTTCGCGGCAAAAACTGAACGACATCAAGCGAGGAATTGGCATAAACGAGCGTTTTCTCTACGCCAATGAATTATTCAATGGTGACATGAGTGCTTTCAGCCGCGCAGTGGAAGAACTCAATCACGTAGAATCTGAAACGGATGCAAACCGCCTTTTAAATCAGGATTTGGCTACAAAATATCGATGGGACGAGGAGAGTGAAACCGTTGTTGCGTTTAAGTCGCTTGTTTCTCGCAGATTTGCATAATGAAATTCCTCCACTTCCCGATTGCTTGCATAGGCCTTTTAGCCTCCCATGCCGCTGTATCACAAAACGTTGAATACGTAAAAACCATCATCGATTCATTGTGTGCGCCAGCATACCATGGTCGGGGTTATGTGGATCAAGGCGATGTCAAGGCCGCAAAGTTTATTGAACGACAATTGGATGAAATTGGCACCGAGCAGCCTGTGGAGATGCTTGGGTTCACGCTTGGTGTCAACACTTTTCCTGGGAAAATGGACGTCAATGTCAACGGAAAAGCCCTTATCCCTGGCGCAGATTACATCATTGATCCAAAGTCATCAGGTTGCAATGGCACATATGATGTTGTTAATTTTAAACCAAAATGGGCGGGAGATCAGAAGAAAATGTTCGATTTGACCTCGACTGCAGCATTTAAAGGTCAGTTTGTAGTTTTTAAAGAAAATGTTGATAATGCCGATTATCAAACCTTGCTTTCCAATATTGATAAGAACCCCTTCAAGGCGGCTGGATATATCATTATTACTGATAAAAAGCTGACTTGGAGCGTAAGTCGGTCCATGATCGATTGTGTGATTTTGAGAGTCGATGCGAACAAAGTTCCGAAGAAGATTAAATCGATAACGGCTCAAGTTGATCAACATTTTGAATCGAAATATCAAGCCACCAATGTCATGGCAACGCTTTCAGGAACATCTGATTCGAGTATGAAATCGTTGGTTTTTACGGCCCATCTGGATCATTTAGGCCACATGGGGGCCGCAACGTACATTCCTGGTGCAAATGACAATGCGAGTGGCTCAGCCATGTTGCTCGATTTGTATCAATACTATTATACCAACCGACCCGAACGAGACGTGGTTTTTATTTGGTTTGGAGCTGAAGAGGCTGGACTGGTTGGGTCGCGTCACTTTGTGGAAAACAGCCCGCTTCCATTATCTGAAATACAGTTCCTGATCAACCTAGATTTAATGGGCGATGCTAAAACGGGAATTACCGTTGTGAATGGAAAAGTATATGACGATCATTTTGGAAAGTTGAGCTCGATAAACATCGAACAAGGTTTGTTGGAAACGGTAAAAGCTCGTGGACCAGCCGCGAATAGCGATCATCATCCTTTTTATGAAAAGGGAGTTCCGTGCTTTTTTATCTACACCACAGGAGACTACACCCATTATCACGACATTGACGATAAGCCCGAAAACTTACCTATGACCAACTACGGAAAGGTGTTTAAGCTCATTGTTGAGTTTGCTCAATTTGGGATTTAGAGCCGACTTCTTCACGAAAATTTAAGGGGTTCGCTTACCGAACAACCATGATTGAGCCTTTAGCATTGCGCTCTGTATAAACCATGCCTTCACTGTCAACGGCATCTATTTGATAATAGCACATCGTTCGATCTTCTAACAGCTCTCCGCCCCTAGAATGGTTAGTGCCGCACCATTGGAAATTGATATCGGATGATTCGAACACCAATTCTCCGCTACGTGTCCAAATGCTAATGTGAAAACGCTCCACGTTTTCTGCATCTTCGGTCGTAAAGCAATCATTTGTTCCATCGCCATCCGGGCTGATAAACGTCTTGGCTTCATGCGTAAATCGCGCGATGCAATGCTTTTTCTCTTCTTGTTTCGGTGTTTCGGCCGTTGTTGACGGCTTGGCGTTCTGCTTTGCAGGTTCCTCCGTTTTTTTATTGAGCTGTGGTGCAGGCTCTGGTTTAGTTTCTGGCAATTGTGGCTTGTCCACATTAGGTTCTTCAGCTATTGCATAATCTTGACTTTCAGAGCTTTCTTGCTGATTGTCACTGTTCACAGCCATCTTCCCTCCATTATCCTTTGTCGTAGGCTCTGGAGCAATAACCTTTATGTTCTTAGTAACTTGAGTTACAGGAGAAGTTTCTTTTGATTCAACCGCAATAAAATCAGCAGTTTCAGCCTGTACGATGGTCGTTTCTATCGACTTATTTGGCGCCACGTTTGGTTGTTCGGCTTCCATTGCATTTGCTTTTACCGCAACTGCTTTTGTGGCCAATCTATATTCATTGACAGCGCCTATGGCCACCAAAGTTGAAATGCCGATAAAGGCCGCTGCCTTCGCTAACAATCCACCTGATGCGATCGTAGCTGAAGCCTGTGTAGCCAAAGTAGACTGTACGCCAGCCCAAACCTTGGAGCTCACCTCCATTTCATGGTTGGCAAACGCCTCTTTGAACATTTCTTCGATATGGTTCTGATTATTTTCCATCAGATATTTTCTCTTTCTCCAATTAAACTCATTAAATAAGTACGCGCCTTGCGAAACTGTGTTTTTGAAGTGCTTTCAGTCACTCCCAATTCGTTTGCAATTTCTTGGTGTGAAAACCCTTCTATTGCATACATGTTAAACACCGTTCTGTAGCCAGGTGGCATGCCTTGAATCAGTTTCATCAATTCTTCGACCCGCATTTTTCCAACTACATTTTCGTCTTCTCCAGCTAAATATTCCGCTTCGCTGATATCTGTATCCAAGTTCATATTGCGCTTTTTTCGAAGGTGATCGAGCGATGTATTGACCATCGTTCTTCTGATCCAGCCTTCAAAGCTTCCCTCGCGTTTAAACGACTTAAGGTGACTAAAAACTTTCACAAAACCATCTTGAAGCACATCCTCAGCTTGTTCGCGATCTGAAACATATCGCATACATACGGACATCATCTTTCGGCTAAACTTTTCAAATAACGCTTTTTGCGCCCTCTGATCACCCTGCAAACACTTATCTATCAGCTCGTCATCAGTCATCGAGTGCAAAACTGGTTTATAGATGCAATTTGTTTCAAAATAGTTGTCTGACGATAATTGAATGATTGGTTATCGTATTACGAATACCTTCGCGAAGGTCAAAAAATGAAGATATCAGCAAGCGTATATTCTAGCAAAGAAGGCAGTTTAAAAGAAATTGTCCAAAACTTAGATGCTCATGGCATCGATTACCTGCATATCGATTGCCGCGACAATCCTGATGTATTCGCGGATATAGAAGAAATACGGACTTATAGTTCAACTCCAATAGACCTCCACTTAATCACGGCTGAGCCAGAAAAGTATTTTGACCGAATCAACGCGCTGAGCATCGAATTGGTTACCCTGCAATTTGAAGATTTGAATGGCTACCAATACAAAGGAGGACTCACGTCTAAAATGGGTCTTTCCATTGTGACCGACACCCCGCTGACTGCTATTGCCCATGATTTTTCTCCCTACGACTTTGTGTTGATGATGGCCACAACGCCAGGTCAGAGTGGCGGCCGGTTTGATAAAATCAACTTCAGAAAAATCCGAGAATTCAAAAAGGCCTACCCCAAAAAATTAGTGCACGTAGATGGCGGTGTCAATGCCGAAGTGAGCTTCATCCTCAGAAATATGGGCGTCCATTCTTCTGTTGTCGGCTCTTACCTTTTCAAAGATCAGCCCATTGGGGCAGCGCTTTTGAATCTGAAAACACACGACATCGACAGTCATTATACTGTGGGAGACTTCATGCGATTGCGAGAGGAGAGTCCCATCGTTTCTGCTTCAGAACGAAACCTGAAATCAGTATTACAGTGCATCGAAGATTCGAATCTTGGTTTTTGCATTTTAGAAGGAGAAGATCAACAGTTAGATGGCATTGTCAGTAATGCAGATTTGAGAAGGGAGATGCTGAGAAATGTAGAGCACCCGCAAAACATTTCTTTGTATAAAATGGTGAATACTTCGCCCATTTCTGTGAAGGAATCGACTACCGTTTCGGACATGTTGGTCTTCTTAAAGGAGTTTGATTTTCCTATAAACTACCTTCCCGTTGTGGACGAAAACAATAAAATAAAAGGAGTAGTATCCTTCCTGAACTTAGTGAAAGGCGAACTATGATCATACACACACATGCGAATGCCGATGCGGCAACGGTGAACAACCTAGCAATAAGCACACAATCGATTTTGTTTCACAATGGAGAACACCATGTGCTGGTCACTCCATCGAAAATGCAAGAACCCCCAGCAGGCTTCGATGGCATCATCGATCAGTTTTGGCCCATGAGCAGCGACCTGCAACTGGGAAGCAAAACTTATAAAAGCGAAACCAGACAAATTCGATTAGGCGATGTCAGTATAGGCGGCACTACCAACAATACCATTGTCATTGCGGGTCCTTGCTCAGTTGAGTCTGAATCGCAGATTAGAGAAAGTGCTGAATTTATGAGGCGAATGGGAATCACTGCTCTGCGCGGTGGATGCTACAAGCCTCGAACCTCTCCGTATTCATTTCAAGGTCTGGGCTTGGAGGGTTTGAAACTGCTGAGCAAAATGCGCGATGAATTTGGATTTACAATCGTCAGTGAAGTGCGCGATGCCACTCATGTGGATCATGTGATAGAACATGCGGATGTCATCCAAGTTGGTGCTAAAAGCATGTACGATCACGGTATTTTGAAGGCATGTGCAAAGACACAAAAACCAGTGCTCATCAAACGAGGATTTGGAACCACATTGCAAGAGTTTGCTCAGGCGGCCGAATTTGTCCTTTCAGGTGGAAATCCAAATGTGATGCTTTGCGAGCGCGGAATTCGAACGTTTGAAACCAAGACGCGCTTCACGTTAGATTTGTGTGGAGTTGCTTGGCTGAAAGAAAACACCAATATGCCTATCATCTTAGACCCTTCGCACGCCTTGGGTTATCGATATGGCATTTCAGATCTCTCCAAAGCTTGCGTGGCTATGGGTATTGATGGTTTATTAGTTGAGGTTCACCCCGATCCATCCGTGGCAAAAAGTGATGCCGCTCAACAATTGTATCCCGATCAATTTGAGCAGTTATTAAAAGATATAAAGCCAGTGGCTAAGGCTGTTGGGAAGAATCTAATATGACGAGACTTCAAGAAAATATTACGTTTTTAGTGCGTCAAAACTCCAGTCTGTCAGGTTTGCTAAACGATGACCCGTGCATAAGTCAGCTTGAAGCGTTCTGTGAAATCGCAGAAGTAAGTTTGGAGAATTTGCTGCAATATAATTTGTCAGCAACCAACTTGCCATGGGACCAAATAAAGTTCATTTTTCTAGACGTGGATGGCGTTATGACAGAAGGTGGCATGTTTTACACCGAAGAAGGGTCAGAGTTCAAACGGTTTGATACGAAAGATGGAATGGCTATCAAAGAAGCGATGAAACATGGAATTGAGTTCGGAATCATTTCATCTGGCGTTAACAAAGCAATTATACAGCATCGAGCCGATATGTTCGGAATCAAGCACGTGTATGTTGGAGCCGAACCAAAAATGTCGATAGCTGAAACGTGGTTGGCAGATATGGCTCTTGATTGGGATCAAATCGGCTACATCGGTGATGACATAAATGACTTGAAAATGTTTGATAAAGTGGAAATTGCTGCCTGCCCAGCTGACGCGACTAACCCTATTAAAGCCGCAGCTAGTTTTGTGTTAGAAGCCAAAGGTGGTCATGGCTGTGTTAGAGAATTCCTTCGCTATTTGCCCGCACTTAAATCAATTCTGTAATGGCTGGAAAACTAACTTTAGTCCCCACGCCTATTGGCAATTTAGATGACATCACGTTGCGATCTATCAAGACACTGGGAGAAGTGGATGCTATTCTTTGTGAAGACACTCGACACAGCGGAAAACTGCTTGCTCATCATGGAATTAGCAACAAGCTTCAACCCTTTCATCAACACAACGAGCATAAAATCACCGATCGACTGGTTGGCGATATGCAAACAGGAACACATTATGCCTTGATAACCGATGCGGGAACTCCAGGCATTAGCGACCCGGGTTTTTTGCTTGTTCGTGCTAGCATCGAAGCTGGAATACAAGTGGAAGTTCTACCAGGGGCAACAGCGGTAATTCCGGCTTTGGTCGGCTCTGGCTTTTCATCAGAAAAATACGTTTACCTGGGTTTTCCACCTCAGAAAAAAGGTCGACAAACATTCTGGAAAGAGCTAGCTGAGGAAACCAGAACCATGGTCATGTACGAATCGCCACATCGGATCAATAAAGCGTTAAAAGAGGCTGCAGCCACATTTGGTGAAGATCGATTGGCATGCGTAGCCAGGGAAATCTCAAAAATGTTTGAAACCTACCACAGGGGAACGCTTTCAGAGCTATTAACGCTAGGAGAACAAACCGCGTATAAAGGCGAAATTGTCCTACTCATTGAAGGCAAAAATCAATTTGACAAAAGACAAAAAGAATGAAGGCAATCATATTAATCAAGGATGGAAATCCAAACGAGGCGTTTCAATTTCAGGATTTGCCAACACCCAAATGCGGTGCAAACCAAGTGTTGATCAAAGTGAGTCACTTTGGATTGAACTATGCCGACATCATGGCCCGTAAAGGTCTTTACAACGACCGGCCCGATTTGCCTTGTATTCTTGGATATGAAGTAGTAGGTGAAATCACCGAGGTAGGTTCGGAAGTGAATGATTTTGAAATCGGTGAATTTGTACTTGGCTTCTCTCAATTTGGCGGCTATGCAGAATTCTGTGCGACTGAATCTGTGGGAGTCGTTAAGCTGGCTCCTGGAACAAATCCAGCTGAAGCCACAGCCCTTGCTACGCAATATTGTACTGCTTGGTATGCCGCGTATATGATGGTCAATTTGCAAAAAGGCGACCGAGTCTTGGTGCATGCAGCAGCCGGTGGTGTCGGCACAGCTTTAGTGCAGATTGCCAAATGGAAAGGGTGTGAAGTCTTTGGCACTGCAAGTAATGCAGAAAAGCTTAAATACTTGAAAGAGCAAGGTGTCGATCATGCTATTAACTACAAAACCCACGCATTCGACACGGAAATCAAAAGCATTCTTGGCGATAAGCGAATAGATGTTGCATTTGACCCCATTGGCGGATCAAACTTTAAGCGGACCATGGCAATCGTAGGATCCGGTGGGCGCATCATCACTTTTGGGGCGAGCGAATGGAGCGCATCAAAAGGTGGAATCATCGACAAACTGAAACTGGCTTTCGGGTTTGGATTCTTGCACCCTATAGGTCTTCTGATGAAATCCAAAGCCGTAATCGGAGTCAACATGCTTCGAATTGGCGAGAATAAGCCGAACTATTTAAAAACATGCATCAATGACGTTTATACACATTATCAAAAAGGCATTTTAAAACCCACGGTGGATTCAGTGCATGAGGCAAAGGATATTGGGAAAGCCCACGACCGACTGGAAGGCCGTGGTTCTATAGGGAAAGTAGTTGTAAAGTGGTAGTTAAAAAGTAAACTGCTCCTTAAACGTTCGAAGCCGCTGTGTCAATCGAATCACGGCCTCTTCATCTTGCTTCGCATCAACAACAAGCTCGCGCATTCGCATATTGTGATTAATGTAAATCATTTCCAAATCCGGATAGACGGTTTTAAGCGCTTCCACAATGTCGTTAACCTCAAAGTTATCTTCAACTAGATTGAACGTGCCGCTTGTCTTCTGATTGTCCATGGTGTTCATAAGAGCCGCTGCCACGGTGTCAATAAATACAAAAGGACGTTTTTGACTCCCGTTGCCGTGAATGTTGATTTTCCCCTGAAAGTTCGCTTCAAACATGAATTTATTAATAATGGCATCGAAGCGCATGCTGCGATTATAGCCATATACATTCCCACAACGAATAATATGCGTTTGAAATTTATCGGATAGCCTTCGTATGTGTTCCTCGCCCCGCATTTTCGAAATACCATAAAAGGTTTTGGGATTCAACGCAGTCTCCACATTTTTGATTTCACCCCCAGATCCATATACTGAAACACTACTGAGATAAACTAAACGCTGAACCTCACTGTCTTCAACTGCATAGCCAACTTCAGCTGACCCCCAATGATTTACCTGCTCAAAAAGGTGGGCATCTTGGTCGGCAAAAGGAGTGGTAACCTTGGCTGCGAGATGAAAAACAATGTCGGCTTCTCGAATGGCTTTTCGCAATTTTCGGCTGTCCAAAATATCTCCATGCACAAATCGAAACCGTTGATCTAACTTCTGAATTCCAATGAAGGCGTTGTAATTTGCTCGACTCAAATTATCATAGATCGTAACACTCAGAATGCCTTTATCCTGGGCCAACTTCTGGCATAATGCTGTGCCAATATAACCGGCTCCTCCTGTTATTAAAACTCTCATTTGCTTATCAATTCGGTGTGCAGTCCACACTCGGTTTTACTTTGTCCAAGCCAACGTCCTCCACGCTCATCGTTGAGGCTTGGTTTGATGGTGCACGGCTCGCAACCAATACTAGCATATCCCTGCGCATCCAAAGGGTGCCGGGGCAGTTCGTAGACTGATATATATCTCCAAATTTCCGCTTTAGTCCAATTCAACATGGGATGATATCGAGATCCGCCTTGCGGTGTTTTCTCAATCGCTTTTAAAGCTTTTCTATTTGCATTTTGATCGGCCCGAACACCGTTAATCCAAACATCAAAACGTTGCAAAAGTGGCTGCATCGGTTCCGTTTTATTCAAGAAACAGCAATAATCCGGATCTGACGTGAAGTAGAAATTTCCCGCTTCGTTTCGTTGCTGAATCTTTGGAACGCTAGACTCGATATTCATAACGGTGAGTCCAAATTTATCCGCTACCTCATCTCTAAACTTCAGCGTTTCCGGAAAATGAAACCCAGTTTGAATAAAGTAAATCGGTGTTTCTGGAGCAACTCTACTGATTACGTGGAGCATAGGCAGACTATGTGTCTGGAACGATGAGGAAGCGAAATAGGTTTTTCCTTCATTTTTGAACCGCTCGAATTGGTCTAAACAATCATCTATTTTTTTCGAAATAGCCCGTCAAAGGCTTCTGAATTCGTCATAGCATTATGCTGTAATTTTCATATTGTCGATGAGTCTTATTTCCCCCAGTTTTGCCGCTATAACCGCCCGAATGTTCATGGAGCCATCTTGAGCAGATTCAAAGGTATCACCATCGATTAAATCAATGTATTCTAGATTCCACTCTAGATCCGCTTCAAACCTTTTTGCGACTTCATGGCATATTTCACTATTCGACATTTTTCCAAATTGACTTTTCGCCCAACTGAGACTATTAAAAATTAGCACCGCTTTATCCCTTTGAGTTGGAGATAATCGCTCATTTCGAGAGCTCATGGCAAGACCAGATTTTTCACGCACCGTGGGTACTCCAACAATTTCCATTTCCATTTTACACAAGCTTACCAAAGCACGAATGACAGCCAATTGCTGAAAATCTTTCTCTCCGAAAAAAGCCACATTCGGTTTTACAATATCAAAAAGGATATGAACAACACGCCCTACTCCCTCAAAGTGACCAGGACGTTGTGCACCCTCATAAACCCGCTCAATGGCGCCAAAATCGTGTTTGTATTTATTTGGATCATCGGTTGACCGGTAAACTTCATCCACGGATGGAATGAAGACGAGGTCACACCCACTGGACAACAACGCTTCTATATCCCGATGGTGATTAACTGGATATTTTTCGAAATCATTCGCATCATTGAACTGAGTAGGATTCACAAAAATGCTTACCACCGTGAACAGTCCTCTTTCTTTACTAGTTCGAACTAAATGCAAGTGTCCATCATGCAGCGCGCCCATGGTTGGCACAAAACCAACAACTTGATTTGTTGTCCAATCTATGACCTCTTTTCTCGTTTTAGCAATTTTCATCCGTCTTATATCGTTGCGGCTATTGGTTTCAAGCCGTATATTGGTTAACTTCGCATTCCTTTCGCAAAATTGAGTTCTTTTCGTTAAATCAACAGAATTGTATGAGTAATTACGAACGCGTTTTATACGTTTCCCACGAAATAAACCCCTATCTCCCTGAAAACTACATGTCTTACATGGGTCGACAGCTTCCGCAGGAGGCTCAAGATTTCGGAAAAGAAATAAGATTGTTTATGCCGCGCTTTGGCAATGTGAATGAAAGACGTCACCAATTGCATGAAGTAATTAGGCTTTCGGGTATGAATCTAATTGTGGATGACACAGACCACCCGCTAATTATCAAAGTAGCTTCCATTCAACCTACTCGAATGCAGGTATATTTTATTGATAATGAGGAGTTTTTCAGAAGAAAAGCAACTTTTTGGGACGATGAAGACAACTTCTTTGAAGACAATGACGAACGATCTATCTTCTATTCCAGGGGTGTTTTCGAAACCGTTAAAAAATTAGGCTGGATGCCTGAAATCATCCATATCAACGGATGGTTTGCTTCACTAATGGCCGTATTCCAAAAAACATTCTATGCAGATGACCCGCTCTTTGCTGATGCGAAAGTGGTATTCTCCATTTATGGCGAGGAATTCGAAGAGCAAATGGACCCTAGAATGTGGGAAAAAATGCTCTATGACGGCATGACCGAGCAAGACTTGGAATTAATCAAAGAGCCAACATATACCAACATCTGCAAGCTTGGTGCAAAATATGCCGATGCTATCGTTTTTGCTAGTGAAGATATTAATGATGAAATAAGAGCATACGTTGCTACGTTAGACAAGCCGGTTTTAGACGCTCAACCTGAAGAAAATCTGATGAATGTATTTGACGATTTTTACACAGAAATGATGGCTGCTGACTCCGTTATGGCTGATTAAACGTGAAACAAAACTCAACACAACAATACCAGCAGCGGTTTGCCTATTGGCGAACCGTTGTTTTTTTACTCCCGATTTTAGGGGCATTTTCCTTTATCTCCTGTAAAGACGATAATTTATTGGGTCTTGAGCTGCAACCTGACGGACAGTTTGACTCCATCGCGGTGGTCGATAGCTTCACCGTAAGCGCCTTCACTTTATTAGGTGAACGACAGCGAACAGATGAAGCTCAATCCTTCTTAGGAAAAGTAAACAGCCCAATATTTGGAAGTACGGAATCTGCATTAATTCTCAACTTTTCCATGATTACGGGCAATACGCAGGTGGACTTTACAGGTTATTCTGTCGAGTCGGTAACCCTTCATTTGCGACCAAACAAAGTTTATGGCGACCCGAACGAAAGCGTTCCCGTTGAGGTTTTTGAGTTGAATCAACAGATTTACAAAGACTCTAGCTACTATTCAGATTTTGCGCCAAGCCTCAAGCCTGTGTTAATTGGAAGTGCAAACCTTTCCAGTGGAAAACAAATATCGGCAACAGACTCCATCACCATTGAAGGTGAGAAGGAGGCCTATCAGTTCCTAATTCCATTGGAATTAGCAGTAGGTGAATTCCTTAAAAAGGGCTTGGAAGATTCCATTACCCAAGACATAAAAAGCTTCCAAAGTTATTTTTATGGCCTCATGCTTAAAGTTCAGGACGGATATCTTCCTACTGGAGATGGTGCTATTTACTCCATGGCCTTATTGACAGGAGAGTCCAGTATTCGAGTCAAAGTCACTAATGGTACCGAGACCGAATACATCAATTATCCACTAACATCCTTGTGTGCTCGAGTAAACCAGTTTACACATGATTATGCGGGAAGTTTAACAGAAAGCTATTTAAACAATGGGTCGAAAAATGATGACCTCATTTTTGTTCAAGGCTTATCCGGAACCAAGGCCGAAGTGTATTTCCCCGGCCTATATCAGTTTGGTGTCGCAAATAACTCTGCCATAGCCAAAGCTACCTTAGAGTTTCAACTTGCCGATAATCAACCTGCAACCCTCGGGCATTCAAAACAACTTTATCTTCTTGAAATTGAATCTGACGGTTCAGAGAGTTTGACCTTAGATTACATTTATAGTAAAACCCGTGCGGGGGGAAGATTTGATGATGATATTAACGGATACACATTCGATATAACGCGGCATGTTCAGCGAATCGTTGATGAAGCTCAGTTTGGTCGAGATGTAAACTATGGATTACGGCTTCATGCACAAGTGCCTGTTCTTAACGGAAACGATACCGCCCAAAATGTAATCGAAGGACTTGATAATATTGTGCTTAAGCTGTACCATACGGACATAAACAATTAATACACATGTGCGGAATTGTTGGATATACGGGAAAGAATGAGGCTTACCCAATAATAATTAAAGGCCTCAAAAGATTAGAATATCGAGGATACGACAGTGCTGGTATTGCCTTAATGAAAAATGGCATCAACCTGCTCAAATGCAAAGGAAAAGTTGCGGATTTAGAACATTTCATTGGAGAAAAAGATCATTCAGGCAGCGCAGGAATTGGACATACACGTTGGGCCACTCACGGAGAACCAAATGATGTGAATGCTCATCCGCACCGATCTATGTCTGGTGAGTTGGTGTTGATTCATAATGGCATCATAGAAAACTATGACAGCATTAAAAAAGAGCTTCAGAACCGGGGCTATGTTTTTATGAGTGAAACAGACACTGAAGTTCTTGTCAATTTAATTGAAGAGATTAAGAAAAACGAAGTGTGCTCTTTGAGTGAGGCCGTCAGAATCGCTTTAAGCGAAGTTATTGGGGCCTATGCCATTGTAGTTATGTCTGATCAAGAGCCCGGAACGTTAGTGGTTGCCAAGAAAAGCAGCCCCTTGGTAATCGGTATTGGTTCAGAAGGCGATTACTACCTCGCCTCTGACGCAACTCCCATAGTGGAATACACAAAAAACGTGGTATATCTTGAGGACGGAGAAATAGCTGAATTAATCCCAGGCAAGGACCTGAAGCTATTCGACATTAAGAAAAAGGCGATTACTCCATATATCCATGCGCTTGAAATGCAACTCGAGCAACTTGAAAAAGGCGGATATGACCATTTCATGTTGAAGGAGATATTTGAGCAACCGAGATCGGTACATGACAGCATGCGCGGCAGACTGAATGCTTCGGCCGGAATTGTGCATTTAGGCGGAATGGCAGAGTACGAGCAGAAACTGCTCAATGCCAATCGAATAATAATCGTGGCATGCGGCACTTCATGGCATGCTGGCCTTGTTGGAGAATATTTAATTGAAGATTTAGCTCGAATTCCGGTCGAGGTGGAATACGCCTCTGAATTCCGTTACCGAAATCCAATCCTTACCGAGAAAGATGTAGTTATAGCCATCTCACAATCTGGAGAAACTGCTGATACGCTTGCCGCTTTAGAGCTGGCGAAATCAAAAGGTTCAACGATTTTGGGTATTTGTAATGTTGTTGGATCGACCATTTCTCGCACCACCGATGGTGGTTCATACACACACGCAGGTCCAGAAATTGGTGTAGCTAGTACGAAAGCATTTACTTCACAGGTAACCGTTTTAAGCCTTTTAGCGCTTTCCCTGGGCCAAAAAAGAGGTACAATTGAGCGAAGCAAGTTTCAACGACTGCTGTTCGGTTTAAACGAGATTCCTTCAAAAATCGAACGTGCCCTTAAAACGGACGATTTGGTAAAAGTTATAGCTGAGCGCTTTAAAGACTCAAGTAACTTCTTGTATCTCGGAAGGGGATATTGCTTTCCTGTAGCACTTGAAGGAGCATTAAAGCTCAAAGAGATTTCTTATATACATGCCGAAGGTTACCCTGCGGCAGAAATGAAGCACGGGCCAATTGCCCTTATTGACGCAGATATGCCTGTTGTTGTAATTGCAACAAAAGGTCCGTCTTATGAAAAGGTTGTCAGCAACATTCAAGAAGTAAAAGCCCGAAAAGGTGTCCTTATCGCTATCGTTAGCGAGGGCGATACTCAGGTGAAAGAGATGGCAGATTTTACCATTGAAATACCCGAAACAGATGAAATCTTTTCGCCACTCGTAGCATCCATTCCATTGCAACTCCTTTCTTACCACATCGCAGTTATGAGAGGTTGTAATGTTGATCAGCCGCGGAATTTGGCCAAGTCAGTCACAGTAGAATAAAAAAGCCTCGACCAGAAAATTACCGGTCGAGGCCATTATATGCAAGTAATAAGGAAACCTATTTAGCAGCAGCGTAACGCTTGGCTACTTCTTCCCAATTCACTACATTCCAGAAAGCAGAAATATAATCTGGTCTTCTGTTTTGATAGTTTAAGTAATAAGCATGTTCCCAAACATCTAGGCCAAGAATTGGTGCCCCTCCGCATGACACTCCTGGCATCAATGGATTATCTTGATTAGGTGTGGAACAAACTTCAACTTTTCCGCCTTTATGCACGCATAACCACGCCCATCCCGAACCAAATCGAGTTGCCGCAGCCTTGGCAAATGCCTCCTTAAATGCATCGAGCGAACCGTAAGCCGCATTAATAGCTGAAGCCAATTCGCCTGTTGGCACGCCTCCTCCATTCGGAGACATTACCCTCCAGAACAAGCTGTGGTTATAATAACCTCCTCCGTTATTTCTTACAGCTGCATTATTCATGTCCAGTCCTGAAAGAATGTCTTCAATTGACTTTCCTTCAAGCGCTGTCCCGCTGATAGCCGCGTTTAAGTTATTTGTATATCCCGCATGATGCTTTCCATGATGGATTTCCATAGTTCGTGCATCAATGTGCGGTTCGAGTGCGCTGTGCGCATAATCAAGCGAAGGTAATTCAAATGCCATGTTTTATTATTTAAAGATTCAACTGTTTGCAAGTTAACCGATTCCAACTTAGGAGGTTTTATCCTAAACCAAAGAAATCGTATATTTTCGCCAAATATTTCAATTCTAAACCAACTTAAACCAAACAGAAGATGAAAAAACTATTATTTCCAATTATCGCTCTAGCATTAGTTGCAACTGCATGCGGTGCGACAGAAGAAGAACATGCCACGGAACAAGAAGCTACTGAAGCACAAGTTGACGAGAAGGTTGAGGCCATGAAGGTTGAGGCCATGCAGGACGAATTAGATGCGTCTGGCGAAGAAGCAACGGAGGAAGCTACAGAAGAGGCTCATGAAGGAGCAGCTGAAGAAGCTCATGACGATCACGATGGTCACGGACACTAAATCCAAAAAATGGATTGACATAAAAAAGCCGGAGCTTACAGCTCCGGCTTTTTTATGTTCATTAAGATCGCTTTGATGTTTTCATCGCGCAAATTCAAGAGGCGATAATATGCTTCATCTCCATACAATGCGCGCGCCAACAGCGCCAACGTTCGACCATGAATCAATTCGACAGACCGTTGCCACTCCTTTTCGTTGACTTCAAATTCCTTCTTCTTTAGAAACAATTGCAATGCAATAAGCATCGAACCATCGTTTTCTTGGGCCACAAATTGATCGAAACTTAAGCCTTTCAATCCTTCATAATTTTTGTCCCGATATTGATAAACGAAATCGGTAATAAAGCCTCGATGCACCATTTCCGCGTAAAGCCAGGTGACGCCAGTTGTGTCGCGCTCCACAACTATGTCAGGTTCTATTCCGCCATGATTCAATGAGTCGGATGATCGACCGTAATACTCCGCCTTATCTTGGAATCGATCGTATGGACGCTGAATACTTCTACCATTGGGCGTGTAGTAGCGAGCAACAGTAAGTCTTGTGGCAGAACCATCTGACCATTCATTTTGTTCTTGAACCAACCCCTTTCCAAATGATTTTTGGCCATAAATTATTCCGCGATGGTGATCCTGGATGGCCCCAGCAATTATTTCGGAAGCGCTAGCGCTTGTCCCATCAATTATAATTGAAAGCCCGACCGATTCAAATCGACCATTAGAGCTCGCATAATAATCCGATCTCGCTCTCGACTTTCCTTCCGTGTAGGTAATGAGTTGACCATCGGTTAGGAATTCATCCGCTATACTTGACGCAGCTTCAAGATATCCTCCACCATTACCCCTTAAATCTAGAATAACATGATTAACCGAGGCGGATTTCAAAGGATAGACTTCCCGTTGAAAATCTTCCTCCGTATGTTTCGAGAATCGAGCAAGTCGCACATAAATAGTGGTGTCGTTGAGCAAATAGGCAGCATCAATACTACTCAAGGCAATCTCTTCTCGGGTTAGATCAAATTTCAATTCTTTCTTTCCTCTTAAAACCGCAACTTCCACCGTACTCCCAGATTCACCTTTAAGCAGAAGCATAACATCCTTGGTGGCCATATGCATGCCTGCAATGGTTTCATCATTAACCGCGATCATTTTGTCGCCAGGTAAAATCCCAGCTTGCTCAGAAGGGCCGCCCTTTATCGTGTTTATAACGTAAACGGTGTCCGATCGAAAATTAAACTGGATGCCAATGCCCTGAAATCCACCATCCAATGGCTCATTTAATGCAGAAATATCATCCTCGGTGATATAATAGGAATGCGGATCAAGCCGCTGAAGTAAATATGCAATGACATCGTCTTCTAAGGATTTCCTTGATATGGTGTCCACATAGTCTTCTTCAACATATTGCAGTATCTGGTCTATTTTCTCCCATTTTCCATCGCGGGCTGACTTCTTACCTTGTGATAAGTTATAGCCCAGTAAGAGCCCTATGGCCATTGCAAAGGACAACAGTGCTGGAAAGGTTGCTCTGTTTATTTTCATTAAATCAAATCTTCAATTTGAGTCAATTGAAGCCCCGCTTTCTGCAGAAACTCAATCCCGCTTGTGTCCTTATACTTGTTAATATAAACGACCCGTTGAATTCCCGCTTGAAGCACCAGTTTAGAACAATCTTTACAGGGTGAGTTGGTCAAATACAGTGTCGCACCGTTCGCATTGTTCGTAGTTCGCGCGACTTTTAAAATGGCATTAGCCTCCGCATGCAACACATACCACTTGGTAGTGCCACTTTCATCCTCACAATCGTTTTCGAAACCCGTTGGCGTGCCGTTATAACCATCGGCTATAATGGTTGAATCCTTTACGATTATAGCGCCAACCTGCTTGCGTTTGCAGTGGCTTAATTTCGCCCACTCCCTAGCCATGCGTAAATAGGCCCGATCGTAACGTTCCTGCTTTGCTGGATTATCGTAGGTTATTGCTCCTTCGTTCATTGCAGCAAATGTAATAGGTGCGACTGTTTCCTAATTCAACCATCGGTCACCAATTTTTACCATTAAACAACCGCGGCATCAATTATTCCCTTCATCTGATTTACTTTGGATTAATTAACCAAATAACCATGAATAAAAGCTTAATAATCGGGGTTGGGATGGGACTCAGCTTCGGACTTTTTAATACCACTATGGGACAAGCACCAAATCAGATTCGGGAGTCAATCCCTCAAATGCCGGTCGAAGACTTTTTTCGCAACCCAGATAAAACCAGCTATCAGATTTCACCGAATGGGGAATTCTATTCCTATTTAGCTCCTCATGAGTCTCGCAAAAATATTTATGTGCAACATATTCAAACGGGAGAAGCGCGTAGAATTACATCTCAAACGGACAGAGACATTGCTGGTTATTATTGGGCTAATGATGAAAAAATCATTTTTATGCGCGATGAGGGTGGAGATGAGAATTGGTATTTAGTTGCTGTCAATGTCATCACGGGTGATGAAATGTTGCTCACGAAAGAAGAAGGCGTTCGAAGCCAAATTATAGATGATCTAGAGGACAATCCGGAAGAAATTATTGTTGGTTTAAACAAGCGGAATCCGCAAATTTTTGACCCCTACCGGCTCAACATCCAAACGGGTGAAATGACCATGATTGCCGAAAACCCAGGAAATGTTACTGGCTGGATGACCGATCATGACGGAAAGTTGCGAATCGCTATAACAACAGATGGAGTAAACACTTCCTTGTTACATCGAAAAACGGAAGAAGCCGAGTGGGAAACCGTTGTGACATCAAACTTCAAAGAATCTATTTCACCGATGTTCTTCACATTCGATAATAAAAACCTTTATGTAAACTCAAACCTCTATCGAGATAAATCAGCTGCGGTGATTTTTGATTTATCCAAAGGAAAAGAGACCGAAGTTCTATTCGAAGACGGAAGCAATGATGTGGATGGTTTGAGCTATTCGCGCAAGCGAAAAGTGATCACCGCGGCAACATATACGGCTGACAAATCAAGGCGTCACTTTTTTGACGATGAAGCTCGAAAAACCTTTGAGCGACTTGAACGACAATTGCCTGGATATGAGATAGCGATTACTTCTCGAACCAAAAACGAGGACAAAATCATAGTGCGCACTTATAGCGACAAATCTTTGGGTGCCTACTATTTTTATGACGTCATGTTGGGCGAATTAAAGCACATTGCTGATGTAAGCCCATGGATTGACCAAAACTTGATGGCTGACATGCGACCCATTAAATATCAGTCACGAGATGGTTTAACCATTCATGGATATTTGACCATCCCAAAAGGCATGGAAGGAATGAAGAATTTACCCATTGTTGTAAATGTTCATGGTGGTCCTTGGGCTCGCGATCATTGGGGTTTTAACCCTGAGGTGCAGTTTTTGGCAAATCGTGGATTTGCTGTTCTACAGATGAATTTTAGAGGATCTACTTCTTACGGACGTGAATTTTGGGAGGCGTCATTTGATCAATGGGGATTGAAAATGCAAGAAGATGTTCAAGATGGCGCGCTGTGGCTCATTGATCAAGGCATTGCTGACCCTAAACGCATTGCCATTTATGGAGGAAGCTACGGTGGATATGCTACGCTTCAAGGACTGGTTAAAGACCCTGACTTCTATGCGTGCGGAGTTGATTATGTGGGCGTTTCCAATCTATTCACGTTCATGGAAGGTATTCCCCCTTATTGGAAACCATACTTGGAAATGATGTATGAAATGGTTGGTGATCCAAATAATGAAGAAGATAAAAAGCGAATGACGGCTACTTCTCCAGCGTTGAACGCCAATAAAATAAAAGCCCCGCTATTTGTTGCTCAGGGAGCAAACGACCCGCGTGTGATCAAATCCGAATCGGATCAAATGGTTGACGCGATGAAAAAGCGCGGAATTGAAGTGCAATACATGGTTAAGGACAATGAAGGCCATGGTTTTCACAATGAAGAAAACAAGTTCGAGTTTTATCGAGAAATGGAAAGCTTCTTGAACAAACACATAGGGGCAAACTATGAGATCGCACCTTCTGATCGATAAGCTTGCTGAGGCTCTGCAAATAAAAAAGGCGGCTCGGATGAGCCGCCTTTTTTATTTTATTACAACAAACTCGACCCTCCGATTTTTAGTTCGGCCTTCCTCGGTGTCGTTTGATGCAACTGGTCTTGTATCTCCAAAACCCTTGCATTCAACACGCGAGGCATTCACTCCCTTTTCCACAAGATATTGCTTCACTGATTCTGCTCGACCCGTTGAAAGAGTCAAATTGGCCGCATTATTTCCGGTATTGTCGGTGTGGCCAGAAATCTCAATGCGTAGACTGGGCTTTTTCTTTAACTCTTCGGCCAGTTTATTTAATTCTGAGTACGAAGAAGTTAGAATAGTAGACGATCCAGACTCAAACAAAAGATCTTTTAATACAATCGCTTTACCAGATTCCATACTGCTAAAATCCGTTGGGATTTTCATTCTGGTATCTTTTTCTTGAGCCCGTTTTAGTTCAACGATTTCAACCGGAAGTTTTTCAAACTTAAAAAACCCATCTTTTCCAATCATGGCCGAATTCGCATAGTAAAAGGGGACGTTTAGGTCATCTACCATGACAATTTCCGAATAGTTTTTACTTTGATCGCCTTCCACTCGCACCATGTAATCCCCTTGATCCAAATCTTTAAAGGAAAACTTTCCGTTAAGGTCTGTTTTAGAGCTTGCAAGTTTATTCTTGCTGGTACTGTACAGCCCCACTGAAACATTGGCTTGGCCGAAAAGAAACGATTCCGAATCGACAACTCGACCCGTTACACCTGTTTTTCCCTTTTCTACATTCAAGGACCAATCACGGTCCGACAGCAATCTTAGTTGAGTGAAGTGATCTTCATCTGCTCCAAATCCATACATGTTGTTTCCTACTCGAGTTGCCTTTTCTTTAACCTTTCCATCGCTTCCGAATAAGAACAGATCAACGATAAGCTCTGTATCATCTTCTTCAATTCGAATGATTGGTTTGGAGTCGATTGGTAGTTTTTTGAACGTAAATGTTCCTTTGGAATCTGATTTCGCTGTTTCCAAGGGTTTATTGCTTTTATCAAGAATGGATATCAAAACACCTGATTTCCCAGTTCCGCTTTTGTCACGAACTCTTCCTGATACGTAAGTTTCGGAAGCGCTTTCGCTTAAGTCCTCAGCTTTTGCTAAGTCCGTGTATGCTGTCCAAACATGAATGGTGTAGCTGTCATTTTTATTCGCTGTTTCGCTCCCTACCAAAATAAAATAGGTCTCCTTTGGCGTAAGGTCGTTGAAGCTCAGTAAGATTTCGGTCTGCCCTTTTTCTGCTTTAACACAATCTAGTTCAGTCAGAAGATCCTGTCCTTTATGTGGCTTATTGACCCCCATATAGAGGATAGGTTCCGTCATATTACCCATAACGCCTGAAACTCTGACACGAATGGTTGCTTGTGGCGATTTTGGCCTATATTCAAACCAAGTCCCCACCTCTAATCCTCCAGGTTTGACGCATGGTGACAATACCTTAGCCCATGACAAAGACCCGGTAGATCTTCTTAATGGCTGCTCTAGGGCGCGATCACCAGGTTTGAAGGCGGAAATTGTTTCCCCCGAAATTCGATAACCCATTTGACTTATTCCCGTGAGGGTTTGCCCAAGAATCAGCAGCGTGAAAAGAAATCGTTTCATAATTAGTGGCGTATAGACACAAAAATATAATTGTATGTCAGGGAGGTCGATTCTGCCTCGTGTTTTCTCGAAACTTTATATTCACCCAAAATTTGATCAATGCTAAAAATCGACATGCACACCCATATTCTACCAGCCAAACTGCCGCGCTTTGCGGACAAATTTGGCTATGGTGATTTTATTTATTTGAAATCACGCGAAGATGGAGCCGCAGATATGATGAAAGGCGATGCCTTTTTCAGAACAATCCAATCAAACTGTTGGGACGAAAAGTTAAGGATTGAGGAATACGCGGAATACCAAACTCAAGTTCAGGTTGTATGCACGATTCCCGTTATGTTCAGTTATTGGGCAAAGGGCGCGGATTGTCTTGAGCTTTCGCGGTTTCTTAACGATCACATAGCTCAACTGGCAAAAGACAACCCCAAGCACTACATAGGCCTTGGCACAGTGCCGATGCAAGACACTGATCTAGCAATTAAGGAGCTGCATCGCATCAAAGAAGAATTGCATTTACCAGGGATTCAAATCGGCAGCAACATCAACGACTTAAACTTAAGTGAAGAACAGTTCTTCCCTATTTTTAAAGCCTGCGAAGAATTAGGATTAGCGGTGATGATTCACCCTTGGAATATGATGGGAATGGCCAAAATGACAAAATACTGGTTGCCTTGGTTGGTAGGAATGCCTGGCGAAACCTCACGCGCTATGTGCTCGATGATATTTTCTGGCCTATTTGACAAATTGCCCAACTTGCGCGTTTGTTTTTCACATGCTGGCGGTTCGTTTTTTGGAACCATTGGCAGAATTGAACACGGTTTTAATTGTCGCCCTGATTTAGTAGCAATCGATAACCCGAACAATCCGAGAAACTATATTGGAAAGTTTTGGGTCGACAGCATAACCCACGACCCTAAGGCACTTGAATTTATACTTAGTTACCAAGGCTCTAAAAAGGTGTGCTTGGGTTCTGATTATCCCTTTCCACTCGGAGATTTAGAAATCGGGAAGTACATCACCGAAATGGGGCTTTCCAATGAAACCGTTGAAGATATTTTTTGCAACTCGACACTTGAGTGGCTAAACCTTGATAAAGCACAATTTCTGAATGGCTAAAAAATTCTTATTTCTCGCTGGATTTACAATTATTGCCTTGACCACTTTTGCTCAAAATGGCTATTGGCAGCAAAATGTCAATTACCAAATGGACATTGACTTTAACGCTGAGAATCACACCTTTCGAGGGACACAAACCTTGGTCTACACCAATAATTCGCCCGATACGCTTGATCATGTTTTTTACCACTTGTATTTCAACGCTTTTCAGCCGGGAAGTTCGATGGATGTGCGTTCAAGAACAATTGAAGACCCCGATCCTCGAATTGTAGATCGCATATACAATCTCAAGCCGGATGAAATTGGCTTTCACAAGATCAACAAGCTCACACAGGATGGCGAAAAACTGGATCTCAAAATTGAAGGAACAGTAGCAGAAGTGAAATTGGCAAAACCTATCCTTCCAGGAAAGTCTGCAACATTCGAAATGAATTTCAACAGCCAAATTCCAGTTCAAATCAGACGCTCTGGAAGAAACAATGAAGAAGGCGTTGATTACACCATGACCCAATGGTATCCGAAATTAGCTGAATACGATCGTGACGGTTGGCACAGCGAACCCTATGTGGCAAGAGAGTTTCACGGTGTGTTTGGAACATTCAATGTGAACATAACCATCGATTCAAAGTACACAATTGCTGGAACCGGAATCGTTCAAAATCCAGAAGAAGTTGGGCACGGTTATGCTGAAACTACTGCTACTTCTGAAAAAACGACATGGAGGTTTAAGGCTGAAAATGTGCACGACTTTGCTTGGGCGGCAGATCCAGAATACAATCACCTGAAAACAACGCTCAGCAATGGCACAGAAATTCACTTTTTCCATCGAAATGACTCATTGATCAACCAAAATTGGACCCGCTTAGTCCCATTTACAGAACAAATGTTCAATATCATGAACGATAAGTTCGGTGTGTATCCTTACCCACAGTTCAGTGTGATTCAAGGCGGTGATGGCGGAATGGAATACCCGATGTGCACTATGATTTCTGGAACAGGCGGCTTTGGAGGATTAGTAAGTGTTACGGTTCATGAGGCAATTCACAACTGGTATTACGGTGTGCTTGCCAGCAACGAACAAAAATTTCCCTGGATGGATGAAGGTTTTACAACGTTTGCCCAAAACTTCGCTCTCGATTCAATCTTCAAACGAAATAAATTTAATCCTCATGAGCGCAGCCATCGTGAATACATATCAAATGTGCTTTCAGGAAAGGAAGAACCTCTTTCAACAGGAGCAGATCACTACAAAACCAACAGTGCTTATAGTTCAAATGCATATTCAAAAGGCTGTGTTTTTCTCGACCAATTGAGCGACATCATCGGACAAGAAACCTTTGATATGGCCATGATTCACTATTTCAACCAATGGAAATTCAAACATCCAACGCCACAAGATTTTAAACGAATCATGGAAAAAGAATCGAGAATGGAATTGGATTGGTATTTCGATGCGTGGATTGGGACGACAAAAACAATTGATTATGGCATTCATACTGTAAGCTACAATGGAAAGAAAACCATCGTAGAAATTGAACGGATTGGATCATTGCCAATGCCCGTAGAAATTAAAATTACAAGCGACAAGGGCATTCAATACAGTTATATTCCGCTTGAAATAATGCGTGGAGCTAAGCCTGTTCCAAAAGGCATTGCAGAACCTTGGAAACAGGAATTGGATTGGCCGTGGGCTTATCCATTTTATCGCGTAGAATTGGATATCCCTTTCGAATCGATCAAACAGATTGAGCTCAATCCGTTTCAAAAGTTAGCAGATATCAATCCTAGCAATGATGTTTTTCCATCCAGCAACGTTTCTTTTCCGGCAGAGTAATGTTTCCTAAAAAACATAGTGCCGCGCTCGTTCTTCTGTTTGGCTTGTTACTTCATAACACTGTTGCTCAGCAAAACATTTTAATTCATCAACCAACCTCTGGCGATTATGCGCCTTGCGAACCAAGCATTGCGATTAATCCTAAAAATCCGGCTGAAATTGTTGCAGGAGCCGTCCTCGACTATGTTTACACTTCTCTCGACAGCGGTAAAACTTGGACCTCCAAAACCATGACTTCGCAACACGGAGTTTACGGTGATCTGTAATACCCCCCATCTTTAGGACAGAATAGTGTGTCAAAAAAGTAAACGAAAGCTCAAAAAATGGTCAAAAGGAAGCGGCATTGGATTCAACCATCCAAAAGATCAAGACAAAGAATGGGCAGCATGGGATCCAATAAACAAAAGGATAGTTGTGACCTGGACGCAATTTGATGAATACGCGAATACAAGCCCAACGTGCGAATCAAACATCATGCTGTCGACCTCAAAGAATGGCCGCAAATGGACCGATCCGATATCCATCAGCAGCACTCCGGGAAATTGTCTGGATGAAAGTGAAACGGCAGAAGGCGCGGTTCCTGCCATTGACAACGAAGGAAATATATTAGTCACTTGGAGCCTCAATGGAAAGCTCTTCTTCACTAAAATCCGCTTTAAAAATCCCGCTTCCTATGAAGCCAAAGAATGCGCCATTGTAGACCAAGGAGCTAATTGGGCGTTCGAAATTCCCGGCATAGGCAGGGCCAACGGAATGCCGATTGTCGGACATGATAACAACAGCGGCAACATTTATGTGAATTGGGCCGACCAAAGCAATGGGGTCGATGATACCGACATATGGCTGATCAAATCAACCAATGGCGGCACAACGTGGAGCGAACGCATTCGGGTAAACGATGACGCGCCCGGAAAACATCAATTTTTTACATGGATGACGGTTGACCAAAGCACCGGATATATCTATTGTGTTTTCTACGACAGGAGAAACCACAAAGACGCCAAAACAGATGTTTACCTCGCCATTTCAAAAGATAGTGGCGAAACATTCGAAAATTGTAAAATCAGCGAAGGCCCTTTTGAGCCCTCAGAAGATGTGTTCTTTGGCGATTACAACAACATTTCTGCAGTCAATGGAGTGGTACGCCCTATCTGGACAAGAAACGATAGTGGCAAGCTGAGTATTTGGACTGCTATTGTGAATAAGTAGTATCAAGGCTCCCACGAATATGAAACCACTCCCAGTGGACCTAAATCCTAGATTAACCTATCTATGTAATTTGAGAAAAAGCTTCGGATTTAGCAACTTTTGTTAAAATCACCTGACTATTCCAGGTTGATGAGAACATCTTGGTACTTCCCAAGCATAATAGACGTTTCAATTCCAATGTTTCTGAGACTATCAGAAAATCTATCAGCATTTTCTTTGTCATTAAAGTCTCGGTTCACCACTAAGTAGTTGTTTAAGACGTCAACTTTGATTTGATTGCCTTTAACCACATCAAGCATTCGCTCTAAATCTTCGTTTTTTAAATAGTCTTTGTAGCGACCGATTACTACCCGATATTCAATTTTTGTTTCGAAATCGGCACCAATTTGTTCAATAGCCTCTTGTCGAGAAATCGTTTTTTCAGGGTATTCATACGATTCTAATTTATCGCTCTGTATTTCGTTAGCCAAAGACTGTGAAAAATCTGCTGCT
>Ga0115566_10000857_pt1 | contig 26322 bp, 22 predicted proteins | sample COGITO_mtgs_1204_3_FD_87173 | JGI IMG/M metagenome (GOLD analysis project Ga0115566, IMG submission 87173) | Pelagic marine microbial communities from North Sea - COGITO_mtgs_120405 | ecosystem: Environmental > Aquatic > Marine > Epipelagic | place: Germany:Helgoland, sampling site Kabeltonne...
CAAGCGACAGAAAAGCACGCGCGCCCGCATCTTCTCGCTGGGCGTGACCATTGGCCTGGCCTTCGGCTTCATCCAAGTCGGCATCCCGGCCATATCCGGCTTGTTCTTGAGCAAGCCATTCTTTCTGGTCCCGCAACCATTCGTCGACACCACGACCATGACCGAGACGCTCCTGCCTGCCACACCGACAGGCGTGGTCATGGATCTTGGCATCGTCTTTCTCGGCTTCGTTCTGCCGTTCTGGTCCGTCATTGGCACCTTCATTGCCATTCTGCTCACGGCGATTATGAACCCATTGCTCCACGTCACTGGCTACCTGCCAACTTGGCGCCCGGGCATGGACACCGTCAATACCACCTTCGCCAATTCCATGGACTTCTGGATGAGCTTCGGCATTGGCTCCGGGCTGGGGATTGCCGCCGTCTGCCTGATCGCTTCGATCCGAGATGCAGCCGGAAAAATGCGCGAAATTCGCAAGCACAAGAAACAGCAAGACAAGCGTGTGGACCTGTGGGCGCCGCCCAATGGCGAACGCGGTGACTGCCCGCTCTGGATTGCCATCGTCGCCTACATCATCTCCTCTGCGTCGGTCGTCATCCTCTGTTACGTAGTCTTGCCTAAGTCCTTCAGTATCCTGGCGTTTCTGTTGATCTTTGCCTTTATCTACAGCCCTCTGCTCTCCTACGTCAACGCCCGGCTCCTAGGAATTTCCGGCCAGTCCGTCGACATTCCCTTCGTGCGCGAGACCTTCTTTCTGCTCTCTGGCGCCAAAGGTGTAGACATTTGGCTGGCACCAGTACCGATCGAGAACTTTGGTCCTATGACCCAGTCATTTCGGATTAACGAACTCACCGGTGTCCGCTTTGGGTCGCTGCTTAAAACCGACCTCGTGGCCCTACCGGTTCTCCTTGTCCTGTCCCTCTTCCTCTGGGGCTTCATCTGGAAGGCCAACCCAATTCCTTCCGATGTCTTCCCTGCGGCCCAGATCAACTGGGAATTGCAGGCCAAGAACCAAGTGCTGTTGTTCTCCTCCACCCATATCGTCCCCGGAGAGGACCCGAATGAGAAGAGCATCACCAACAGCGAATTTTGGAAAAAAGCTGTACATCCCGAAGTAATCGGAGCTGGCTTTGTCGGCTGCGTAATCCTCTACGGTGCGCTCTCCGCCTTCAACCTGCCGATCATGCTGATCTACGGCATGGTCCGAGGCTTTGGGGCCTTGCCGCATACCATGGTGCTCGAAGTCTTGGGGGCACTCCTTGGCCGGTACTGGTTTCAGAAGAAGTACGGCCAGACCAACTTCCTCAAACAGGCCCCTGCCCTCATGGCCGGCTACTTTACCGGCGTCGGCCTCATCAGTATGTTTACCATCGCCATGCAACTGATGAAGAACGCCATCTCGGGCGCACCGTTTTGACCAAACCGGATGTGGCTGTTCCGGCAAAAAACCCGTTCGAGGCCGTTCCCTGTCACAACCCGATGGCGGAGGTTCTGCTGGATCAGAACAACTGCTGCCAGATTCGCATGCCAGTGCAGCGCGGTTCCGGCTTTGGTGCCAAACTCATCCGCAAGTTTCGCCTCTATCGTAACATTCGTGTAAACCTCGATGCTCACGGCAGCTTCTTCTGGAGCCAGGTGGACGGCAAACGTGACCTGCGTAGCATTGAGCAGAAGCTTCGTACGGAGTTCTCACTGACGGTCGATCAAAGCAGGCACGCCACCCTGCAGTTCACCAAAATGCTGATGCTCCGTCACCTCATCCAACTCCAGGTAGAGCAACCGGTGGCGAAGACTGACGGTAAGTAAACGCTCTTCCGAGAGCCTGTCGGCCTGCACGGTCTCACTACTGGTGCAGAAACTCCCCGACGGGAATCAAATACGAGAAGAAGTCGCTTTCCTTAATTCCAGGGGCTAACTCGCCGTGATAGATCAGCACGGGACGAATGGACCTGCCAGCCATTCCTAGCATACGTTTGATCTTCTGCCGTAGTTCGGCGATCACCAAATTCTCGATCTTACCGCGAAACTTGATCTCGCAGACATAGACAACACTGTTGCGGGTATGGATAAGCAGGTCGACCTGACAAGCATCGTGACGCTTGGTCTGGTGCTGCCGATACGGCGAGGCGCTGATGATGCTTTCAGGCGCGATGTCAAGACGGCGGATCAAGGCCGTGAGGTTGTTGAGAATGAGATTCTCAAGCTGAAGTCCGATGATCGTATCCCAGCGGTGCAGGTTTTCGAGATGGACGTCCCGGTAGAGGCCCTGGGCTATCTTGCTGTGTCCGCCATCGATGTAACGGAGGTAGAACCGCAGGTAGTTGTCGCGTATCCGATAGCGACTAATGGCGGTCTGCTGCCCTGACAGATCCCAGCTGTAGTCGCGAGCCACCATGCCGGATGCGACCAGAATCGCGAGCTTTTCGGAAAGATCGCCGGTGGGCTTCACACCCAGTGCCTGGCATAGCTCTCCAGGCTGTAAGGCGGGGCCCGAAAGCGCCTGCACAATTCTCTTAAAACTCCCGGACCGCCGCGCGAAAATGTCATGAAAAATCTTTTCAAACTCGCTAAATAACAGACCTTCAGGCGAGAAGCACATGCGCTTGATGTTTTGCACAACGCTTTGGCGAGGGCGAATCTCTTCAAGATACCGGGGCACCGCCCCCGTGACACACAGAAGCCGGAGTTTCTCGGCATCCGACACGGTGGTCTCACCCCCAAAACAAGTTGGCGTGAAACAAGGAGAGTTCGTCCAGGGTGAGGGTGAGCGACACACGCCCGACAAAACCTTTGTCATTCAGGATATTGGTGTCGATCCACGAGGTCACCGAGCCGCAAAGCACCAGGACTAGTTGGTCATTCTTCTTGAAACGATTATCCCAGAGGCCCTTGAGCTTGCCGGCAAAGTCCTTGTCCTTCGACGCCATCCAGGAAATCTTGTCTAGCAGGATCACGATCTCCCCTTCTGCAGTCAGCCCCTAAGGGTGCTTAATGCGTCGTGCCAATTGCGGAAATGCATCGCTGGCAGATTGAAGGCTGCGCCCAACTGTTCCCCGAAATGCGCCAGCTGGTCTGCATTGGTAATGCCCGCACGCGGTGCCAGACCGTAGAATTCGTAAAAACGGCAGTGCTGGCCAAATTGCTCGATCAGGGTGCTTTTACCAATGCGTCTGCGCCCCCGGCAAACCACCAGGCCCGCGGTGCGCCGCTCGCGAAACTCATGCAGTAGCGCTAACTCTCTTTCTCGTCCCACGCACACTGGGGTGACTACACAATGTCGATTTTAAGTCATAAATATAGCGATTGAAATCCTACGCGAAACCAACACCAATCCATTATTGAGTCAATAATTTCATCAATTAATTCCGACTTAAAATCCACTCCCCCCTGCCGTATGGACTTGCAGGCTGGTGCGCTTCCGCCAGCATTCCTGTAAGGACCGCAGCGCGGTTCTGGATCCAGCTCCAAGTTTGGCAACCGGTCGCGAAGGCTGACGGTAAGTAACGCTCTTCCGGGAGCCCGTATGACGCGTCTCCGTGCGCGTCACTCTGATAGTAGTGGGGACGGGCACGGAGACCCGTCGTACCGAGATTAGTAGCAGGACCATCGGTATATGGGGGCACGGGTAAACTGGCGGCCTCGGGCCGTTGGATATTACTCAAGTCTCGGTCTTGTAGATGGCCATTCCCCGGGCCAGGTAGTTGGCCAGCGCTGCCTCATGGTCAAGATTGCAGGTGTGAACCCACACCCGCTCGGGATCGGTCTGCCACGCTTGCTCGAGCGCTCGCGTGAGAAGCGCTCCGCCGAAGCCTCTCCCGATGAAGCCGGGGGTCAAGCCAAAGTAGGCGATCTGCACCTGCTGGCCCTGCTTAAAAAGCTCAAAGTACCCCGCGACATCCCCGTCGTAGTACGCGATGAACGTCCGCAGGTTGTCGTCGTCGACATAGCAACGCCATTGGTTATCGCTCCACGAGAGCTTGTCCCGCCACGCACAATTCGCTCCGATAGTTTCATAAAGAGATCGATTCATCTGCCATTGGTTTTCGGTCGCCTCAAGCACGCGAAAACGGGAATCGTCGCAAGGCTTGGCCCGAAGCTGCGAGACATCCGTCATCTCAAGATAAATCGTGGTGACTATCGTCATTGTCTATTCCGCATCAGTAGTAAGGTCGGGCACAAAAAATTATTACCCCGGAAGCGTCTTGGCGTTGCGATGCGCGGCAACAAGCGCTACAATGCGCCATGTTGAATGAGAGCGCAACGGGAGAGTGAGCATGCCAAGCAAGATGACGACGGTAGCCGGGCAGCCTTCATGGCGACTGGCAAACGCAGAGGTGGAGTTATTCGTCACACGGACCGGTGGCCATCTGGCACCAGTCACCTTTGCCCGCGGCGGCGCAGCCATCCGCCCGTATGCAGTAGCCCCGTGGGCAGAGGAAGACCTCCCACCAGATACCCCGCCGATTATTCGGTCACTCCGCGGTGATTTTTTCTGCATGCCGTTTGGCGGCAACGACGAGGTCTGGGAGGGCGAGGACCATCAGGTCCATGGCGCCACAGCTAACCTCGACTGGGAACTGGTGACGCACACCGCCGATGAGTTGCATCTGCGAATGGAATCCAACGTCCGCCCCGCAGTGGTCGATAAACGGATTTCCCTTCGCCCTGGCCACAACGCGATCTATTCTCAGCATCAGGTCAGCGGCGGCACGGGCCCCATTCCCATCGGCCATCATGCCTGCTTGAAGTTTCCGGATGTCGAAGGATCCGGGCGCCTTTCCAGCAGTCGCAAGATCCACCGCCAGGTGTTTGTGGACCCGGCGGAGGATCCAGCAACAGGCGGCTACTCGTGCTTGCAACCAGGCGCGATCATCGACGACCTGTCCGCCTGTCCAACAGTGTTTGGAACCACAGCAGACCTCACCCAGTTTCCCCTGCGTCGTGGCTTCGAAGACATCTTCATCCAGTGCGATGACCCAACACTGCCCTTTGCCTGGAACGCAGTCAGCTATCCAGATCTCGGCTATGTCTGGTTGAGCATCAAGGATCCGCGGGTCCTGAGTTCCACCCTCTACTGGTGGTCCAACGGTGGGCGCCACTATGCGCCCTGGAACGGGCGGCATCGCAATGTCCTCGGCATGGAGGAAATCACCGCCTACTTCCACTACGGCTTAGCCCGCTCTGCCGCTCCCAACTCCTTACGGGAACAGGGAATTCCCACAACGGTAGAGCTAGACCCGAATGAGCCGTTGGTCGTGAACTACATCATGGCTGCCTGCCCAACACCTGCCGGCTTTGGGCGGGTCACCGACATCCAGCAGCGCGACGCAGAAACAGTGACGCTAGTCGATGAGAATGGCACCGAAGTCGAGATGGCGCTAGCGCTCGGCTTTCTCACCGAAGGCGGAAAGTAGAAACCTTCAACCGAAACGAACCGAGACGTTATGCCCCCTGAGAAGAATATTTCTCACAAGTGGACATTTCCAGCTCGGTTCCGCGCCGGTGCCTATGGCTGGAAATCTCAAACGCCCATCAAGCGGATCAAGGAAGCAGTCAGCGAGATCAAGAAGGTGGCCAGCACGGACCCTGCTACTGCCGCCGAAGGCGCAGTGCGGTTCCTGGAGCGCATCTCGCCAGCCATCGAGCATGCTGACAGCTCATCCGGGGCGATTGGTGGGGCCGCAAACGCCGCGATCGACGCGCTGGCCCCGATCGTGGTCCAAGCGGAGGTCGACGCTGCCATCCGCGACGACTGGCTCGAAAGGCTCTGGACAGCGATCCAAGAGGACCAGATGCCCTATATCGAGCTACTGCCTGAATTCTGGGGCGAGTTCTGCGTGACCCGAGAGCGTGCCTCGCGCTGGGCCGATAGCTTCCTGCCAGCCTGGCGTATGTCTTACTCCGCCGATTCACTTCCTGGAGCCTACTTCAGCGGTCGATCAGCCTGCCTGGGTGCTCTCTTAACCGCAGAGCGGTACGAGGAGTTGACTGAGTTGGTTGCGACGATGAAGCATCAGTATTGAACAGATTGACACTGGGTCGTAAAGGCGCTGGTCGCCCAGGGCAAGCCGCATGACGCATTGGCCTATGCAGAAGCAACGGATGACAGCTGTCGTGCTTATGGTGAAGTGCATGTCACGTGTGAAGCAATCTTGCTGTCTTTGGGAAAAGCCGACGAGGCCTACCAGCGCCATGCCTTCGGCGCGGACCACCGGTCGACCAATCTGGCGACCTTCCGGGCCATCGTCGCCAAGTATCCAGACCGCACACCAGCGAGCATCCTGCTAGACCTGGCGGCAAGCACTCCGGGGGCCGCGGAAAAGTGGTTTGCCGCGGCGAAGAGCACCGGGCTCTACGATACGGCAATTGCGCTAGTGAATCAGTCTCCCTGCGATCCCAGGACGTTGACTCGTGCGGCGCGTAAGGCGGCTGAATCCCATCCAACATTCGCCATGGAAGCCGGGCTCGCCGCCTTGCGCTGGATTGCTGCTGGCGACGGCTATGAAATCACCAGCCGGAACATCGACGACGCCTACCAATACACGATGAAAGCCGCTACAAACGCAGGCTGTCGCGGGAAAGCGGAAGCGCGCATTCAAGCACTCAAGGGAAATGGTCGCCGCCTTGATTCCCTGGTGCTCTGAGCCCAGCCCCAACTAGAACAGCCCATGCCACAAGTCACCTTCACCCACAAGTTTGGATTTTGGTATCGAAACGATCAGCCTACTTCACGACTTCGAGATCTCGGGGAAACACGATTTGTGCCCAGATGGGCTTGTGGTCGGACAAGGGCTCTTCCAGTTCGATGATGCCACTGTCTACAGTCTTAGCGCCGGAGGAAGCATGATTGTAGAAAATGTGATCAATCACGCCAAGATTCTTATCGGGATTTAGAGCATTGTAGGTAAACTGCGTGGATAGATCAATAGTCAGATCCTTCCACGTCGGTTTCATCCCCGCGGCCTCAATAGTGTTCATTGCCTCATCGCCGATGTTGTTATTAAAATCTCCAACAGCAATGACCCGCTCTGTTTTCTCCTTCGGCAAAATCTCAGTCGCAAGCTGATAGGCATGGCCATCATCCTTGCCCGACTTGCAGATGTGCAAGGAATAGAATGCGATGGAAATGCCATCAAGCTCCGTCACGGCTCGCACGACCGACGCGGGATTCCAACCACGCCTACGCTTTGTATGGGTAAGCTCATGCTCGGTGGTGCCCTTCAGTGGCGTTCGGCTCAAGATCGACTTGTATTTGTCCTTATGATTCGCCGAGGAGATCTTACCCACATAGCTGTATTCCATCCCCAGCACGGTCCCCACGCGGGCCGTCCAATCACCATCTGGGACTTCATTGAAACCAATGATATCCAGGTTGTACGGCTGGAACATCTCGCCAACCTGCTCGGGGGTCGTGCTTTTGCCGAACTCAACATTGTAAGCGGCAACACGTACGGAAATTGCCTGATCTGGCGCCGGGGCGGCAAGGCAGACTTGGCCTGCTGACAAGACCATCACGACAAGGGATGTACACATGAATCTCATTGTAAAATAGCTCACTTTTGATTATCTCTTTTGCGCCGGGCACGCTGTGGTTCTTTGCCTAATCCTTTTGCTATTTGCTGACTCTGTTGCTCGAGGTCTCATGGTGGCAATGCTATTTACCTGTACGCCGGCGCTGCTTCTGGCGCTCAAAGAGGCGGTCCATTTCCTTCAGCGCGTCAGGATCTTCGAATGCGCCGTCGTCCTCAGTCTCATCGATCCAGCCTGTAAGTGCTTTCCGGAATTTTGTGAGCGTTTCCTCCCGGGCTGGATCTTGAGCGAGGTTGTTAAGCTCAAAGGGATCTGTGGTTAGGTCGTAAAGTTCCTCTTCGGGCTTGTCCGTATAATAGGCAGCCTGCGCAGCGGAGAGTTTTCCTTGCTCAAAGAGTTTCAGGCCGGCGCGGCTCCCAGCCACATTGCCGAGACTATTCTCGAAACAGGTCATGCCGCGGACGTAGTTTCGGATGTACTTGTCGGTCTTCGAAGCCACACTGCGGCAGCGGTCCACGTTCATCCCATGGCGATCCCGCATGGCGAACAGATACTCGGGCTCTGGTTGTTGATTCGGCCCGAAGAAAATGCGGCCTTCCATGTAGTCGGGGATTGTCCCACCCGCCAGATCAATGAAGGTGGGCGCCATGTCCAAAGCAGAGACCAACTCATCCGTGATCGTACCCGGCTTCACCCCCGGGCTGAAGCGTTCGGGAATACGCACGATCAAGGGCATCCGAATGCCACGTTCGTAGAGGAAGCCTTTACCGCGAAAGATCGGCGGGCCGTTATCCCCCATCACCACGATTATCGTAGTCTCGTAGAGGCCCTTGGCTTTCAGATCGGCGAGCAACGCGCCGATCTTCATGTCCAGCAGATTGACGTTTTCGAGATAAGCGCCTAACTCTTCACGGGCCTCGGGTGTGTCGGGCGTATACGGGTGAAGCTCGACATTGGCACGATCCACAGGGTGCTCCGGGCAAGGGAGGAAGGGGAAGAACGTGCCGTCGATTTTCTTGTTTACCCTATGGGTGTCGTAGAACTGATACTGACAGAAGAACGGTTGCTTCTGCGTCAGGCTATCCCAATTCCCGATGTCGTAGGGCGGAGAAGTGGGCTCGATAAATCCCCAATCCTTCTTGCCGTGCCCCGGAAAGCCGATGGCGTAGCCGGCATCGCGCAGATACTTGGTGAAGATGTCGACGCCATCAGGCAGAGGCTTCTTCTTCAATGGCGGCCGAATCCGCATGTTCTTGGAGTGGACTTGGTGCGGATAAAGCCCGGTCATAAAGCTAGAGCGGCTTGGGCTGCAGATGGACGCGCTGGTGTAGGCACGAGTGTACAGCGTCCCCTCGGCGGCCAGTTGATCCATGTTGGGCGTGTGCACGCCCTTGGTGCCGTAGCATGCCATATCGCAGCCAATGTCCTCCGTCACGATCCACAGAATGTTGGGCTTGGCAGGAGCCACGCCAAGAAGTGAATGGACACAGCCGGCTAAGACAAGCAGGCGGGTGAGTCTCTTGAGTTGGTTCACCGGCTATCGTCTCGTTTTCGGTTTTGTCTTCAAAGGCGTGTGCGCTTCAGCCATGTAGGCCGCCATGCGGTCGACGATTTCAGAATAGTCAGCGGCCAGGTTGGTGGTTTCGCCCGGGTCGGCTTCCAAGTCATAGAGTTCCATGTCGCAGTCGGGAGCTGGAGGCTTGTCCTGAAAGCCCTTGAGGTTGTGGTTTCCATAGCCACGAAAGGCCTTCCACTTGCCGGAGCGAACCGCCTGGCAGGTAATGCCCTGCTTATCGAGATACTCTTTCGTGCGTGAGCCCTTCGGCAATACGCGCCAGAACTCCCAGTAGCGATAGGTCGGCTGTTTCGCCGTGCCACCCTTAAGCACGGGAAAAAGCGATATGCCATCACACTGCTGCGGTACGGGCTGCTGCAAAATATCAGCCATGGTTGGCAAGATATCCCATGCGGTACTGACAAAGTCCGTCACGCTTCCGGGAGAGATGACGCCGGGCCAGCGCGCCAAGCCCGGCACGCGGCCCACTTGAACGCCAGAAGATACGGTCATGCCCACCGGCTGAATGGCCGCCGTTGTCACTACTGAACACAACCAGCGTGTTGGCATCGATGGTCAAGGTCTTCAGCAACGCGAGGAGTTCACCGACCTGATTATCGAGATTCTCCATCATGGCAGCATAGCCGGCGATGGGATTGACCACTTCTGGGCACGGCTCATTATTGCCTGCGCCATAGCGACTGATCTTGCCGTCGAACTGAGGAAATACCTTGCGCCATTTCTCGTGCAGCTCTTTCGGCGCGTGCATCGCCGCGTGAGGAATCGCCACTGGCATGTAGCAGAAGAACGGCTGCTCTTGCTCAGCGTTCTTTTTGATGAAGGCGAATGCCTTCTCCACCATCACATCGTGGACGTAGGTGCCCTCCGGCACATCAATCAACTCACCGTTTTCGACCATATGTATGGGAAAGTAGGTATGGGCCGTGCCTTGCGTTTCCCAGCAGTAGAACACATCGAATCCATGACGCAAAGGATTTTCATCGGTCCTTGCGTGTGTGGTTCCCAGTCCCCATTTGCCATACATCCCGGTGGCGTAGCCAGCGTTTTTGAATACCTTCGCCAAGGTCGTCATCTGCGGATCGAGTGTTCTGACTCCACCCGCATTCCCCCGGCATGTAGCATGCCCCGGGTGCTGCCCAGCCATCAGGGAGAAGCGGGAAGGGGAACAGACCGTATTGCCGGAATAGAAGTCGGTAAATGTTAGACCTTCAGAAGCCAACCGGTCGATATTCGGCGTCTTGAGCTTCTTCTGCCCATAGCAGGAAAGGTCGCCATAGCCCAAATCATCTGTCAGGATGAAGATGACGTTGGGGCTCGAATTTGTTTCTTCGGCCAGGCAACCCAACGACAGAAATGCTGTAGCCAGTAGTCCGATCATAAAGGCTGACAAGAAAGCCGAATTGGGTGCGAAGACGGGAGTGCGTCCTCCGTTGGAGCTGTCTGAGGGGGGCTTACTATTTTTGAGTTGGGATCGGGGCATCGCCGCCTCGCTTCATCATCTCGGGATATACGTCATCCCACCACTTCTCGTATGAGGCAGTGAGTCGCTGTTGCAGTTCGGGCATGGCCGCCGACAAGCTCGAATTGCAGCTTGGATCCTTCCTTGCATCGTAGAGTTCCCAGCCGTCTGTCACAGACCAATGAAAGGCGCTGCTCTCCTTTGTTGAGGTGTATACGGCGGGACCGATCGTGCCCTTTTGGGCGGCTCGCCCTCTGGCACAAACGCCCTCTCTACAGGGGCAGGTATCGATGCGAATGGCCAAGTGGTTCCCCTGGCGCACCGCTGCCTGGATGTGTTTGTGCTGCTCCGCAAAACCGCTCTCCCAGCGCGCCCCATGGAGAAAGAGCATCCGATCGCGCGGAAACGCACCGCCCGCCGACTTCAGCAGATCGACGAGGCTGTAGCCATCCAACTCCGCAGCAATGTCCTGCGGAATCTCTGCTCCGGCGATCTCAGCCAGTGTCGGAAACACATCCACGTAGCCGGTGAGCGCATGCTCCGTGCGCGGCTTCAGCGTTCCGGGCCAGCGCCAATACGAAAAGGCCCGCGTTCCTCCGGGCCAGACCGAGGTCTTGGTGCCGCGCATGCCGGCGTTGTACAGTTCCACGCCCACCGTGCCGCCATTGTCATTCATCAGGATGACCAACGTCTCCTTGTCGATTCCAAGCTCGTGGAGCTTCGCCATGATCCGGCCGACGTTGTCGTCGATGTTCTCGACCATTCCGCAGTAGGCCGCTTCCTGCTCCGTCATCTTGCCAACAAAGCGTTCCTTGTACCTGCCCGGAGCCATGACCGGTGTATGTGGCGTGACAGTCCACATGAAGTAGCAGAAGGGCTTGCTGTTGTCCGCGGTCACCTGCTCTGTCATGGTCTTGAGGAGTTGATCCGTGAGAATGTCCGGTGAGAATCCCTGAATCGGGTCACCCTGAGGTTTATTGTTGATGAATACCGTCGGGTCCCAGTACATCATTGTCGCACGAGGTGGCGGAGATTCCGTGCGGAGATACAGGTCGTATCCACGCTTATCAGGAGAGGGCCCTCCTAGGTGCCACTTGTTGAACAGGGCCGTTGCGTAGCCCTGCTTCTGCAGGAGCTGCCCGATCGTGGTCCGCTCTGGGCTTAGCTGCTGTCTGTCCCCGGGCTTAGTATGGGTGACGCCGCTCTTGAACTCGTGCATGCCCGTCTGCAAACCAGCCCGAGTCGGCGAACAGCTCGGCGCGACATGGAAGTTCTCGAGCCGCACGCTCTCGTTCCGAATCTTATCCATGTGAGGTGTCCTGAGATGCGGATGCCCATTACAGCTGAGATCGGCGTACCCCTGATCATCAGTGAGAATAAACAGAATATTTGGTGCACTCGACTTCACCGGCTCAGCAGCTATGCCGGCTGTAAGCGTGCCAAGCAGGTAGACTGCTCCGATCATCAGTATCGCGGGTTTCATGTGTGTCCTCGTTGTAAATGGCTTGATGCTCGCGCATCTCGCTGCATCAGTCGTCCTTTGGGAAGACTGATTTCCCGAACTGCGTAGATGGCAGCTAAATTACCACGGGAATCGCCATTTGGGCATACCTCATTGCGCCAAATCTGTCCCCCTATTAATCACGTCCCTGTCGGCAAAGAGCGCTATGGGGTCTGTTTCCCCAACACACGCGTGGGTACTCCTGCTCGCCGGGTCGACGTCACGCTCCTGTGAAAGTTGGACTGCGTCTTGTAGACGACCGCTGCAAGCGCACGCTATGGGACCGATGGAGCCATCATCGGTTCCAAGGCTTTTGTGATGGATCTGAGTGCGGATGTGGTGGGGCAAGAGCGAGCGAGTAAACGACGGGTATGGGCGTGGGTTGCTCTCGGAAGGGACGGCACTGTATTCGCTACGCCAATTACGAAACGTGGGCCCTGCCTCGGAGTAGAGCCAATTCCACATCGCGGTAGCGATATGCACCCGCTCCGAGCTTTTGTCCTACTAACATCGCCACCGTGTGACTAATTTAATACGGCGGTGCCGGAGAGAATCATCTCCCGGATCTGTCGCCATTTGCCCCTAAGGGCGTGTTGCATGAGGGCGGCTCGCCTAGTCGGAGTCGAAGGTTATCCCCCTTAGCGCATCTCCAGCAGGTGCATCGGGGGCGTCATTGAATGCTCCTCTATCAAGCGTGCGCGATCGACTGGCGGTCGGCGGCGCAGCGGAGGGCGGCTGAGTCGCTTGCCGCCCAGCTTCGAGCTCCCCAAGCTGGTGCGCTAGTGCCTCAAGGTTTAGTGATCCTGGTGCAGCCTTATCGGAACTCCCCCAGAGACTTGGATCTCGGGGGGCTTGGGCTTTGTCTGCAGCGACGCTCCGCGTTCTACGGTCAAGGTAAACTCGCCATCGGAACCAAGCGCTTGCTGAGAGAGAGGAGCGCCTGCTAGCCTTGCATTTACAGAGAACGCAGGTTGCGCAGCAATAATGTTGGCCTTGTCCAGAAGCGTAGGGGCAGGTCAAACATCGACCAAGTCCAGCGTGGCCCCGACGCCGTTGATGTCCTCGTTGAAGACATCGCGCCCCGCCACAAGTCGTCATCCGCCATATTCACCGTCGAGACCAAAATCGAGCCCACGCCGATAGTCGTATTTACCCTGAGGACCACAATGTTCGGGGGTAACCGATACAGAGAGCCATTCGCCTGCAGCGAACCCAAAATCACCGACGAGTCGATCCCGTTGACTCTTGACAGCAGCGCGGATGTCGTCGTTGACTGGTTACCAAACACCGCGTTGGCTTGGCCGGCACTGAATGACTGCCAGTCAATAATTGCACTTGAGATACGTGGTTGATGTTCATTGCGCTTCCAGCGGTCCCAATCGTTGCCGCAGCGGCAGTCACGTTGCCGCCTTGCGGAAGCTCGTTTGCGCAAAACGAGAACGGAATGGCCACCATTAGGCTATTAACGACAGCTGCGTGGAAAGTTGGACCTCCAGGTTTAGTTCCAATGCCACCTAGATGGCGGCCGCCATGTCCGAGACGATCACCCCGTCGGTGCCGTAGCGGGCGGCTTCGGACAGCAGGCGACGCGTCATGGGAATATCGTGATCTTAGAGGATCGTATTGAGGGGCAGGAAGCCCTTGATCCCGCCAGACTTGCAGCGCAACATGATCTCTTCCAGGTCGGTCAACTCGAAACTGCGGCCGGCGCGTGCCCGCATCTTGAGCTGGGCGAGTCCGAAGTACACAGCATCTGCCCCGGCGGAGATGGCCGCTTGCAGCGAGGGGAAACAACCAGCCGGGGCCAGCAGTTCGACTGGGTATGGTGGCGTAAAGTGTGAGGCGGTAGGCACGACGGTCAAGATCCGTTTCGTTGTCTGGCAGATCCGCGACCTTACTCGAACTAGCCGGTCTGGCAAGAGCAAATCACGCGGGAGGCACTGGCTGCGGATTGAACTAGACAAGAAGATTGAACGCCCAACCATCCCATCGGGATAGAGCCGAACCACCTGAATTCGGAGCGCAGCGTCAAACATGCGACTCTGGCAAGCCACAGGCACATTTTCCTCATCATCTTTCTCGATGATTCCGACGCAAGCCTGCGAAGACCGCAACAGACTGAAGTTGTATGCAGGAAATGGAGCAACTACCCGAACCTGCCTACTGGCAGGCCCGGGTATGGGACAATCAGCCGTAGATGGCGCTGTCACCGAGTTGCTCTTCGATGCGGAGCAACTGGTTGTACTTTGCGATCCGGTCGCTGCGGCTCAAGGAGCCAGTCTTGATCTGACCGGCGTTGGTGGCCACTGCGATGTCTGCAATGGTGGTGTCTTCAGTCTCGCCCGAACGATGGCTGATCACGCAGGTGAAGCTGGCGTTGTGCGCCATGGCAATGGCGTCCAGTGTCTCGGTCAAGGTACCAATCTGGTTGACCTTTACGAGGATGGAGTTTGCAGACCCTTCTTTGATGCCGCGTTCCAGGTACTTGACGTTGGTGACGAACAGGTCGTCGCCGACGAGCTGACAACGATCGCCGATGGCGTCATTCAACAGCTTCCAGCCAGCCCAGTCCTGCTCATCCATGCCGTCCTCGATCGAATCGATCGGGTACTTGTCGATCAGCGAGGCGAGGTAAGTAACCTGCTCGGCACTGCTGCGACGAGAACCAGTGTCACCTTCGAACTTTGCGTAGTTGTAAACGCCGTCTTCGAAGAATTCGCTGGCTGCGCAGTCGAGTGCGATCTTGATGTCCGTGCCCCAGCCATAGCCAGCGTTTTCAACGGCGGTCTTGATGCTATCCAACGCTTCTTCTGTGCCACCGGCAAACGCAGGAGCAAAGCCACCTTCGTCGCCGACTGCAGTGCTCAGGCCCTTGGACTTCAGTACAGCCTTCAGGGAGTGGAAGACTTCTGCGCCCATGCGCAGCGCTTCGCGGAAGGTCGGAGCGCCGACCGGGCGAATCATGAATTCCTGGAACGCGATCGGAGCGTCGGAGTGGGAACCACCGTTGATGATGTTCATCATCGGCACGGGCAGGCGCTTGGCGTTGGTGCCGCCGAGATAGCGATACAACGGCAGACCGGCTGCGTCGGCTGCTGCATGAGCAGCTGCCAGGGAAACGGCCAGCATGGCGTTGGCACCCAACTCGCTCTTGTTCTCGGTCCCGTCGATGCAAATCATCTCTTGGTCGAGACCGACTTGGTCTGCAGCGTCGAAGCCTTCCAGCGCTGGCGCGATGCGGCTGTTGATGTTGTCCACAGCTTTCAGGACGCCCTTACCAAGGTAGCGGTCCTTGTCGCCGTCACGTAGCTCGAGGGCTTCGTTTACGCCGGTGGATGCGCCGCTGGGAACTGCCGCACGGCCAATGGAGCCGCCCGAGAGTTCAACTTCTGCTTCCAAGGTTGGATTGCCGCGGGAATCCAGAATTTCGCGGGCGATGATTTCTACGATCTCTGTCATGGAGAATACCTCTTCGTTGGTTATCAGGAAAGATTTGGGAAAGCTGCACGAGCCGCCTGAATCGCGGCATCATACACATCAGAAAATGGGGCGTTTGCGGACTCCGCAACTGCTCGACAGCTGTCGTACTCGGGGGCGTAGCGGCTGATGCCGACGTCCCAGCCGAGTTTTACACGAACCGTGCCGTGCGCAGTCTCAACGGGCTCGATCCGCCGTTGCAGGATGCGCCGCTCGCAGGCATGCCAGCGAACGCCGAAGGTGCTGGTCTCACGCAGCAGGATGGTGGCAATGCGGTCTCGGCATTCGCCGGGGGCGAGCGCCTGTAGGGTCACCCCTGGACGGCTCTTCTTCATTACGCAAGGCGTGGCCGTCACGTCTAGTGCACCGGCCTCCAGTAACATCGGGAAGAGGTAGCTGTAGCGTTCGCCGGCCATGTCATCGATGGTTGCTTCGATCGCAAATACCGGGTCATTGTCGTGGGCTGGGCCGTCAAGCACCATGGCCTGCAGGACGTTTGCCTGATGCGGGTTGTCCCAGGTTCCGGCGCCGTAACCGGTCGCGGCAATGATGCCGTGAGCATGTGCGTCGAAGCGAGTACAAATAGTAATCAGGAGCGCGGCCCCGGTCGGCGTGACGAGCTCGCGGGCTACGTCGCCCGTACGCACCGGCACGTCCTTGAGCAAGGTCGCAACGGCGGGCGGCGGCACCGGCATCAGTCCGTGCGCACATTTGACGACGCCGTGGCCAACCGTTGGCGGGCCGCTGATGACCTGCTCAATCTCGAGCGTCTCGAGCGCGACCATGGCTGCGACCATGTCGACAATTGCGTCAAAGGCGCCGACTTCGTGAAAATGAATGCTGTCACGGGTCATCCCGTGCACAGCAGCCTCGGCGTCGGCAAGCGCAGTAAACGCGGCAATTGCCCGCGCTGTGACGGTCTCTGAGAGCCGGGCTGCGGAAATAATGGCCACCACGTCGGCCAAGGAACGATGGACGTGGTCCTGGCTGTGATCATGATGGACGTGGTCGTGCCCATGATCGTGCGCGTGGTCATGGACAACATGCTGGTCGTCCTTTTTCCCGAGATCTACGATAAAACGAGCGCTGCGAACTCCGCAACGCATGACGTCCTCGCGGCGCACAGTGCAGCCGTGATCTGCCAGCGGTAGCTTGTTAAGCTGCGCCCAGAAGTCTGGCGTATCAGCGCCTGCATCAAGCAGCGCTGCGACGAACATGTCTCCGGCAAGGCCAGAGCAGGGATTGAGCAACAGAGTCTTCATAGGCACACAAAAGCGGCCCCGGGCCTAAACTCAGACCGCAGAGCCGCTTCCAAAGGAACGATCTTAACCGATGTGGACGATTAGGTCGATCACTTTGTTGGAATAGCCAACTTCGTTGTCGTACCAGGATACGACCTTGACGAAGTTGTCATTCAACGCGATGCCAGCACCAGCGTCGAAGACGGAGGTGCAGGTCTCACCGATGAAGTCAGAGGAAACCACCTGATCTTCGGTGTAACCGAGCACGCCCTTCATGGCGCCTTCTGAAGCGGCCTTCATGGTCGCCTTGATCTCTTCGTAGGTTGCGCTCTTCTCGAGACGGCAAGTCAGATCGACCACTGAAACGTCTGCGGTAGGCACGCGGAGAGCCATGCCGGTGAGCTTACCGTTCAGCTCAGGAATGACCACGCCGACAGCCTTGGCTGCGCCAGTGCTTGATGGGATGATGTTGTAGCATGCTGCACGGCCACCGCGCCAATCCTTAGCGGATGGACCATCGACAGTCTTCTGCGTGGCGGTCACTGCGTGAACCGTCGTCATCAGAGCTTCAACGATACCGTAGTTATCGTTGAGAACCTTGGCGATTGGTGCCAAGCAGTTGGTGGTACAGGAAGCGTTAGAAACGATCTTCATGTCCGGGGTGTAGGTGTCTTCGTTGACACCCATTACGAACATTGGTGCGTCCTTTGAAGGTGCGGAAATCACAACCTTCTCAGCGCCGCCAGCCAAATGCGCGGATGCAGGCTCTTTCAATGTGAACACGCCAGTGGACTCAACCACGGTCTTCGCGCCACAGCTAGCCCAGTTAATGTTTGCAGGATCACGCTCTGCAAAAACCTTGACGCGGTTTCCGTTTACGATGAGGAAATCACCGTCGGCGGAGACTTCGCCGTCGAAACGGCCATGAACCGTGTCGTATTTGAGCATGTAAACCATGTAATCGGTGGTGATGAAGGGATCGTTTACGCCGACCACCTGGACACCTGGGTTGTTAATGCTGGCCCGAAAGACCAACCGACCAATGCGGCCAAAGCCGTTGATACCTACTTGAATAGCCACTATGTAGCCTCCAGTTATTCGTCTTGAGACACCGTGCCACGGAAATGGCAACCCGAGCCGCGTACTCTATCGACAGGCGAAAAAGTTTCAACTGGCCAACGCGCGACGAACCCAGATACTCTTATGGAAATGGCGAGAAATTATGACGAACTGCACCTCAAAATCGAAAGGAACACCGAAAAAGGATCGACTCGAGTCGACTTCAGTCGATGGAAGTCGACTCAAGTCGATTTCTCAGAAGCCCGTTATTCCATGTTCATCGGGGCGTCAGCTGACCTCGTCTGGCGGGCGTTGCCGCAGCACAGAGACGATGTGGGGCAGCAATTGCTTTTTCCGGCTGACTACATCGGGGAGGCGGAACAAGTTCGCCCGCTCTCGGCGATAGCCAATGCGCCGGATGATCTCGTCACTGCCTACCACGAGCAGCAGGCTATCGCGCTTGGAGACGTCTGTGACCAGCAGGCAACTGAATGCGGCACCGTGGTCCTTCCGTAACCGCTCCAAGGCCGCCTCTAGCTCGTCGGCGCGCCCCCAGAATTGGTCCCAGCCGAGCTCTTCCACCTGAGAAATCGTGACTGCCCAGCCGTTCTCGGTGTACTCCTTGCAATCGAGAATCACGGATTCATCGCTGTTCAACGTCAGCAGAGCCGAGCCCGTGGCAAAGAACTCTTCGGCCAGCGTGGCAGCGGTGCACGGCAACATCGGCTCCAGCCAGTCCAGCACATCCCGGTCGATCTGAGTGGTGGTCGGTGAGGAGAGCAGGAGAGTGTCGGCCACAATTCCCGATGCCAGGCATACGGCGATGCCCGTATCTGGGGTGATCCCCGACTGCTGGTAACGCAACGCGACGATGGTGCAGGTCGAGCCGACTGGCTCATTGATGAAGCGAATGGGCTGCGCAGACCGCAACCCACCGCCCAGCCGATGATGGTCGATAACCTCAAGAATCTCCGCCTTCTCGGCACCTGGCACAGCCTGGGAAAGTTCGTTGTGGTCGACGAGCACGATTCTCTGCGCCGGCGGATGCATCAGATCTCCGCGGGAGAACACGTTGATCAGATTCCCCCGGCTATCCACAACTGGAAACAGGTCCTGATGGCTCTCGCGCACCTGGTGGTGAACCGAATCGAGCAGGGTCTCCTCGCTGAATGACAGGAAGTCGGTGACTACGGCCTGATCAATAATCTTTGCGGTCTTCGCCAGCAGAGTCGTCATGGCGGTGTCGTGCTTGGTGTAGAGCACGCAGACGCCATTGGCCTTCGCCAGCTTCATCAGATCCGGCTCTAACTTGAAGCCGCCGTTTACAATTAGCGCCCGAATCCCAAACTCAATGGCGGGTTTGTGGATGGACTTACGATCGCCGGAGACGAGCACAAGACTGCGCGGGTCATGCTGATGCAACCGCTCACGAAAACCCTTCGCCTGCATCGCCCCGACCATCATGGTCAGACTTTCTGTGCGATCCACATCAATACGGTGGCCAAAGCGCCCCCCCAGCACCTCCCTAATATTCTGCAGCGTGCTGTGGACCACGCGTCTAGAGTCTGTCGCTTCGTTTGCGTCCGGAAACAACATGTCCAACAGGTTCAGTAGTGGGACAAGTCCAACCAGCCGACCACATTCCGAGGTCACCGGCACCGTCCGCAACGTCTCCTTCTGCATACGTTCATAGACCCGAAAGAACGGATCCCCCATTTTTGCCACCACCGGGATATGCTTCGGCAGGTGCCCTGCTATTGGGCGGACATCGGTGTGCAACTCTGGGGCAGCCACGCCCGCTTTACGCAGAATGAACTCGGTGCGCGGGTTGATATTTCCGCAGCGTGCAGCGCGGGCTGGCTGCCCTTGCTTCTGGAGCAGATTCGCATAGGCAATCGCGGAACAGATCGCATCAGTGTCAGGGTTGCGGTGGCCGAAAACGTAGATATTGGAAACGTCCATGCAGGGTCCGATCAAGGAGTGAACTCAGGGCGATTTTGCGGCGCGCAATTGCGCGTCGACGACAGTTTTTTGCGCAAGGTAGCGCGGGTTATACGGGTACCAAGTCAGGGCGAGCGCATTCTCCCTTTTTGCTGCGGCCAGATCGCCTGTTGCAAGGTAGATATTTGCCAGCCCGCTGTGAAATCCACCGCGATGCGGTGCGCACTCGATCGCGCGCTCAAAGGCAAGCACGGCGGTATCCAAATCCCGATTTTGGATGGCCAAGCGGGCCAGCCGCTCCCACGGATATGGCCAAGTCCCAAACACGCGCTCGTTGCGCAGCACGTTGGCGCGAACCTGCGCGTAGGGCGGGGGGGCCTGGACCGCGCCAAAGCTAAAACCACTTCCTGCCACAGCCGCATACGCGCGTTCCGCGGGAATGCGTTGTATTGCGCAGATAGCAATCAGGCAGCTCAAGGTGGCCACGGCCCAGATCCAGCGCGGAGCTGCAGAGTTCGCAACAGCCTTGGGCTTGAATAGCAGTGCTGGCAGCAGAAAGACCAGCATCACGGTGGCTGGCGTCCGGATATTAAAATCGAAGAGCGAATGACAGCACCAAGCGAGTAGGCCGATCAGCACACCAGCCGCCAGCTCCGGATGATTAGTCTCTAGACGACCTCGGCGCCAGGCCTCCGCGAGAACCAGAGGCCAAAGCAGAAAGATCAACGCAGCCAGACCTCCCGCGACTCCGGTTTCTGCCAGATAGAGCAGAAACAGATTATGCGGCATCCGGGTCTCTTCGGCCCCGGCCGGCTTCAACCGCATATACCACGGATAGAACTCGCCGGTGCCGACGCCAGTTAGTGGCTGTTGGGCGAACATCCGACCCGCTGCGGCGAAATAGTCCAGCCTAGCCTCGGCGGAACGCATGCCTCGGCCTTTCGAGACTCGATGACCCGCGATCCCCATCGCAAACCCGAGAACCAGAAGGAGACCGACCCAGAGTCGCAGCCGCTTGATTCGCTTCCGGATAGTCCAGCCGCCGAACAAGGCAGAGAGCCCAATGCCACCGACGGCACCGAGCATGGCGCCACGGCTGCCAGCGTGATAGAACGGGACCAGCCAGAAGGTCGAGATCGTGACCACCAAGAGGACAACGCAGGCGATCGGCGGCATACCCCGCCGGCCGATCACCACAGCGAGAGCGATGATCAGTGGGTAAAGCAACAGCAGGTGTGCGGCGAAACTGTTCGGCACCGTGAATGTGGAATAGACGCGCCGGCTGTTCATCCGGATCACCATCAGGTCTGGAAGCTGCCAATTGTAGATTTTTGCCATTTCCTTGATTTGCGCCGAGTTCATGGCCAGCCCCCCCTTCACCTGTGCCCAGCCCAGCAGGCAGCTCATCGTCGCTCCCAGGAGCATGCACACGAAGAATTGCTTGCGCCAGCGCGAGTGCGCCTGCACTTGCAGCCAAGCGGCCAAGGCGAGTTGCAGGCAACTGGCCAGATGCAGTACAAACTGCCTGGCGCCGTCCAGCTCAGTCGTCCAAAACATGCCCAGTCCGGCGACTGCGATCAGCAGTGCAGGCGGGCCGAATAGCAGTAAGGGAACGGCCGCCCCGTCCTGGCGTTGCCAGGTGCGCAGTAGCGCCAGTGCTAAGAGGAGACTGGTAATAATCGGCAGAACAAAGGGAGGCCAGGTCCCGATGATCAGCAACTCAAAACTGGTCGGGTACAGGCTCACGCCCGCACTATTCACGACGGAGGCAAACTTGATGGGAGCCACCAACAGCAAGACGGCAATTCCGCCGCTGGTCAGTCGCTCAAGCCAATAGACCGGCTCTTTCGCGTGAGCGTCAGCCTCGCGAGGCATGTTGCAGCGGTGCTACCTGATCTGCCGGAACGGTCACAATGCGGGAATCCTCGAGCTGCAGCGTCACTTCCTGCTTCAACGCATCCTGGCGAATCACACGCCCGCTCCCGCAGCCCTCACACGTGCAGCGCTCACCAATTCTGGGCAGTTTATCCAGCAACACCTGGTAGCCTTCATATTCGTAGTCCAAGCAACATTTCAGGCGCCCGCAGAGACCATTCAGGCTACTGGGGTTCAGCGAGGCGCCCTGCACTTTTGCCATCTTCAAATTTATACTGGTGAAATTTGTCAGGAATGAGGAACAACACAGTTCCCGCCCACAGCTGCCCATCCCCCCAACAATGCCCGCATAGTCACGCCAGCCCACGTGCCGTAACTCCACGCGAGCGTCGAGACGGTGATTCAGGTCCTTCACCAGATCACGAAAGTCTACTCGATGCTCGGCGGTAAACACGCAGATGACGCGCTTGCGGTCGTAGGTGAGGTGCGTACTCCGCAGGTCCATATCCAACTTATGGTGATCAATGCGCTGCTGCACGCTGCGATGTAGAGACTTGCTGCGGAAGTTGTTCTCGTTTGCCTTACCCTGGTCCACCAGCGTAGCGCGACGTTGAACGCGCGGCATCTCCGAGATATCCGTGCCGTCTGGAACCGGTCCAACCCAAGTCACCCGGCCGTTGTCCTGATAGCGATCGTTTTTGGCGATGCACCAGTCGTTACGTTTCAGGTGAAGGCTGTCTGCGCCGATACAATCGAGCTTGATTGCGTCATTCACTGTGAGTTTATAGAGCAGGTCTGGCATGTTCGAATCATACGTCGAGGTTGGCTAGTTGCAATCCGTCAACATGTCTGTTGGCATAATCTGACGTGATTTCTTGTGACACTCCGGCATATTGCCTGTTCCTGCTGGCGCCACAAATACCAGCTTCACACCGACTGGACGGGGATTCGTGTGCTAAAACTGCGCCTCATCACAGGCACGATTATGTTCGTGCTTTTGTTGTTTGTCTCCTTCAAGCCAAGCCCGTATACCGGTCTGGGCCTGTTTCTCGTGACAGCGTTGCTCTCGCTTCGCGCGAACCGCGAGTACTTCGACCTGTGCGGGAAAGCAGGCCTGCCGGGCTTTTGCGCCATTTCGAAGATTGCATCGCTGTTGATGCTCGGTCTCGCGGTGCTGCAGGCTAGGTACGATGTAAGCAGTCTCGAGACCGCGGTGATCGCCAGCACCGTGCTGGCCGTCTTGGTCAAGGGGATGCGCCACGATGATCACGCCACCGGAATCCGCAACGCCATGGTCACGCTGGGCGGCTTTCTGTTTTTCGGCTGGTGTCTGGCCTTTACCATGAAAATTTACTTTTTCTCCGCAGCTGGAGTCGGCCCCATTTTGTTATTCTTTTTCTTGCTGGTCACCAAGGCCTCCGACATGGGGGGCTATTTCTTTGGCAAGGTTACCAGCACACGCGAGGGGGGTAACCACAAGCTTGTGCCGCGTCTCAGCCCGGGGAAGAGCTGGGAAGGATTGGTCGGCAGTCTGATCTTCAGCGGCGGGCTCGGCGGCTATCTGGCGTTTGCCTTTGCCGAGACGCTCACCGTGAATGGCATCGCGATCGTTACACCGCTCACGGGCGTAATCGCAGGATTTTCCCTGGCCCTGATCGGCCTGGCTGGCGACCTCGTCGAGTCCGTGATCAAGCGGGCAGCCGACACCAAGGATTCGGGCGCGATTGCTCCGGGTATGGGCGGAGTCTACGATGTCGTCGACAGCGTCATTTTTGCGGCACCGCTGTTTTACGCGTGGGCCTCGCGCGTGCTTTGACGGCCAAGTCGAGGTTGACCAATCCAAGGCGGGTTCGTACTGTACCCATTTCCTGTTCTGAACGCACAGATCCCAAGCCATGCGCCCCACCCTTCTTTTACTTGCCGCTTTCCTCTTTTGTAGCTGTCAGAGTGGCGGAACGATTGAGTTCCCCCGCTCTCTATCTAGCGATTATCCAGACATGCGCGACCTGCCCTCTGGCGATCACGACATTCTGCTCGAGCGCGTCCAAAACGCCCAAGAAGGGGAAGCAGCCTACCAGGCCGCGATCGTCGCCTATTTTGAAGGGCACGAGGGGGCATGCCTCTCGCATCTCCGCTCAGCCCGCAGGCACTTTCAGGCCGTGTCCACCCGCTTCTTCACGAAGCGTGCAGATCTGCTTGGCACAATCATCGGCCAGATCTGCAGCCAGCGCGCCGATCAACTCGCGCGTTTGGGGGATCATCAGGCGGCACTGAATGAGCTTGATGACGCTGAGGCTAGCTATCGCAAAGCCATGCAGTACGACGGAGGATTAAAGAAAGTCTTGGCCCCGCGCGTCATTCGCTTGCAGGAGATTCGTGGCGAATCTAATATCGCCCCTACTTCCCGCCGCTGATTTCCAAGCTCGCTTCACTGCCGCAGGATCCTCCTTCGATGCATTCAGACGTACCGTCTCAACTCCCCTCTATCAGCGCCGCTGGTGTGAGCCTCCACCCGATGCGCTTGGTGTTACTTGGTGCGCCTGGTGTCGGCAAAGGAACCCAGGCTCAGATGCTCGCGGGCCAATATGGCGCGCGCCAGCTTTCCACCGGTGACCTGTTTCGGACAGTGATGGCCGCTCCCGATCATGAGCTGAGTAATGCCATGCGCGAAGCAAAGGCCGCGATTATGCGCGGACAGCTCGTCGCCGATCAAATCGTTATTGATCTCGTGCGAGAGAAGATCCAGCATGTGCGGCGCACGCGCGGCGGCTTCCTGCTCGATGGCTTCCCGCGCACAACAGTGCAGGCGGATACGCTGGCTGAGTTCCTGCACGAATGGCAAATCGAACTGGACGGCGTCGTCTCCTATGAATTGGACACGGACGTCATCATCCAGCGCCTGTCAGCCAGACGGACCTGCCGCCACTGCAAAGTCACCTACCACTTGGAGTTCATGCCACCGTGTCGCCCTGGGCGCTGCGATGAATGTGCCAGTGAGTTGTATCAGCGGTCAGACGACAATCCGGCTGCTATCCGCGTCCGCATGGAGAACTACGAGGCACGCACGCGGCCTCTGGCGGACTACTACGACAAACGTGAGCTGCTGATTCGTGTCGACGCCAGCGGTGCTCCGCGCGAGGTGTTCGAGCGGACCCAGCAGGCCTTGGCGCCGCGCCTGCGCTACTGAGCGAGTACCTTGCGTATTCCGTCCATGACAATGTCCGGCGTCAAAATGTTCGGCAAGACCATCGTGGCTCCACCGGGCGCCCAAAAGACGTAGACCGGCACCCCTGCCCTGCCGTAATGCCCGAGAGCTTTCGTGATCGTGGCGTCTTGTGACGTCCAGTCTGCGCGAAGCGTTGCAATGCCCTGCTCCTCAAAAAAGTCCCGCACCTCTGGGCGATGCAATGCCAGTGCCTTGTTACTCTGGCAGGTCAGGCACCATTTGGCGGTGAAATCGATAAAGTAAGGCGTACCAGCCGCCTCCAACTCGTTCACCAGTGCCGGTGAATATGGCTGCCAATCCTGCTCAGCTTGCGACACCCCCAGCGGAATCGCGAGCGCACCAACTAGCGCCGCTAGCGCCAGCGCCCAGCCCACTGTCTTGCGGCCTCGGGATGCGCCGAACGTCACCAGCGAGCCGTATGCCCACGCACCAAAGCCAAGCAGCACCAGCGCCGACATCACGCGCAAGACCGAGCTATCACCACGCAAGCCGATGAATACGTCAGCTAGCCAAACTGCGGTGAACAGCAGCGGAAAGGCCAGTAACTGCTTGAGCTGTTCCATCCAAGGGCCAGGCTTAGGCACCCACTTCAGCAGCGCGGGCACGGCAGTAAGCACAAACATTGGCAGCCCCATCCCAAGCCCCAGCGCTGTAAAGATCAGCATGGCCTGCAGCGGCGAAGTCGTAAGTGCTGCAGCGATCGCCGTTCCCATGAACGGGGCGGTGCACGGCGTTGCCACCACAGTCGCCAATACGCCGCTCATCAGACTTCCACCCCAGCCCTTGCGTTGCCCACCAACCACCGAAGTAAGGCCGACGCCAAACTCGAAGACTCCTAAAAAGTTCAACGCCAGCAACACCAGAAGCACTAGCAGAATCAGCACAAACAGTGGATTCTGCATCTGAAACCCCCAGCCCAGCCCGGCGCCACCAGCACGCAACACCAACAGAATCCCAGCGACGCCCCAGAACGACAACAGCACGCCTGCGACGAAGGCAAATCCGTGACTTAGCGCGCTCTTTCCCTCTTGATTTGCCCCCTCGATCAAGCCCATGACCTTCAGCGAAATGACAGGCAGCACGCAGGGCATCAAGTTCAGGATCAAGCCTCCGGCAAACGCACCCAACAAAAGCAATAGGATGCTTTTTTGCTCGGTTGAAATCGGCGTAACCTGCGGAATTGGGGCGTCAATCGCATACGCCCCGAATGCAGTGACCAGCACCCCGGCGAATCGATCCGGCGTGGCTTCCGCTACGGGGATTTGGAATCCGGCAGCAGTCGCCGTAAGCTGCGCCTTATTGAACGCCGCCGAAGACGGCAAAAAGTCAGTCAGCTCTCCCACGGCGGCATGACGAATGTGCAGCGCATTTCCCTGCCGCTCGACGACCGCCTCGAGCGGCTTCGGCAACGCCTGCTGCGCAGCTTGCAAGTGCGCG
>Ga0115566_10000858_pt1 | contig 26273 bp, 20 predicted proteins | sample COGITO_mtgs_1204_3_FD_87173 | JGI IMG/M metagenome (GOLD analysis project Ga0115566, IMG submission 87173) | Pelagic marine microbial communities from North Sea - COGITO_mtgs_120405 | ecosystem: Environmental > Aquatic > Marine > Epipelagic | place: Germany:Helgoland, sampling site Kabeltonne...
AAGACGGCCTGCCGTGCCATGTCAGTAAGGCGGCGCGCCTGTCAGATTCCCTGATCACAACCGGCTTTCCGTACAAACAATTCGACTACCTAGACGGATATACCGATTGTATTCGCCGTTTTTGGCAGGATAGCCGAGGTGTCAGACGACCTGGATCCGCGTCCTTGGACCTAGCCTGGGTCGCTTGCGGACGGTTCGAAGGGTTTTTCGAGCAGGGACTCATGCCGTGGGACGTATCGGCTGGCGCCCTCATTGTAGAAGAAGCCGGGGGACGTTACACGGATTTTTATGGGCGCTCGCCCGGACCTGACAGTTCCACCCTCGGATCCGAAATCGTGGCATCAAATGCATTGATTCACGATGAAATGATTGCTCGACTTGGCCCTCTTCGGCATCCCGATGCCGTTTGAATCCCCAGACTTCGCTACCTTTCACTCAATAAAATTTTTTTAGCTCACCATCAGCCCCTGCCAATCATGAGCGGACACGGTCTCCTCAACGGAAAAAAAGGTGTCATTTTTGGCGCCCTCAACGACAGCAGTATCGCATGGAAAATCGCTGAGGCGGTCCATCGCGAAGGCGGAGAATTCATCCTGTCCAATGCCCCTGTTGCCAAACGACTGGGCGGACTCGATGAGCTTGCCGACAAAACGGGCGCCAAGATCGTCTGGGCGGACGCAACCAGCGAAGAAGATCTGAACACGCTGTTCAGTGAGGCCAAGGCGGCCTATGGAGGCATTGACTTCATTGTTCACTCCATCGGAATGGGGATGAATGTTCGCAAGAATCGTGCGTACGAAGACATCAATTACGAGTGGTACAAAAAATCCCTCGACATTTCGGCCATGAGCCTCCATCGTGCCATTCATGCTGCGACAGAAACGGGCGCCTTGAAAGACGGTAGCTCAATCATAACACTGTCGTATATCGGAGCGCAGCGCACTTTTTCGAAGTACTCGGAAATGGGTGACGCCAAAGCACTGCTTGAAAGTATTGTTCGATCCTACGGATATCGACTCGGCAAACGCGGCATTCGGATCAACTCGATCTCACAGAGCCCGACTATGACTACTGCCGGTGGCGGCATTACCGGATTCGACGGCATGTTCAAGTTCGCAGAAAGCGTTGCCCCCCTCGGCAATGCAGACGCCGCTTCTTGTGCTGATTACACGGTATCAATGCTTAGCGACCTGACGCGAATGGTCACGATGCAGAATCTATTCCACGACGGTGGCTTCAGCACAATGGGTATCTCGGACGAGTTGATCGAAGACCTCGCGAAGGCATACAGCTGAGCACTTCTAGCATGATCCGCCTTTTTGTTGCAGACATCGATGGATGTCTGGCTATGCCATACGAGCCGTTCCGTCTAGACCGAATGCAGGAACTGGCCAAGCTGATCGCTCGGCCGGACACTCCTGATTTCGCGTTGTGCTCGGGCCGATCCTATGCCTACGTGGAGGCCATCACCCAGCTCTTGGCCCTTTCACAACCAGTACTTTTTGAGTCAGGTGGGGGCATGTTTGATGTCACGACCGGCCTATCGAAGCTACACCCTTCGTTTACGCCTGCCGTCCGAAGCGAAGTATTGATCATCCGGGAATATCTAGAGCAGCTCATCCGGGCGTATCCGGGGCTTTCTATAGACTATGGAAAGCAAACTCAAGCTGCTCTTGTGGGCGTTGAAGAAAACGGCCTTTTCGAAGTTCTAGACCGCATCAAGCCTTGGGTACATGAGCGCTATCCTCAGCACCATACGTTCCATACGCACATCAGCATAGACGTTGTGCCCGAAGGACTGACCAAAGCTGAAGGACTTGCGTGGCTTGGTGATACTCTCGATCTGGAAGTATCTGAAATGGCGTATATCGGTGACTCAGATGGGGATTGGGGGGCTCTCGCCGTTTGTGGCCACTCCTTTGCCCCTTCCAACGCCGACCCAATCGTCAAAGAAGCTGTCGATCATGCCAGTGAGTTGCTCGATATCGATTCAGTGATTGAAGCCTATCTCCTAGTTAGTGAGCTGGTATAACTGGATCCATCCCGCGGATGCGGGGTATGGAAGCTGAACCCACTTCAGATGTATGTGAACCCGCGAATCCCGTACAGATCCGCCTTGAATTACGTTGCGACGTGCTCCGCACGAGCCATGATTAAGTCTGCAGCTACAGTCGCAGTTGTGCGATGCGTGCTCATCTTGTCGATCGTCTTTGGGGGCAGCGCGCAATGGGTGGGGGCGCAGCCGATGCAGCAGGCTTCGAGTACGACCGCCGCATCAAGCGTCGATTTATCAGGCGAATCGAGAAGCGACATCTACTATACGATCGTAGACCGCGCCACATTGTACCAGGCGTCGGATACCACACGCGCCTACATGAGTTTGCGCCGACGCGAACCCCTTACCTTTTTGCCAGGCGAAGACCCGGGATGGGAAGGATGGCGACGGGTCCGGACGTTTGATGGGGCAAATGGGGTGATTCGCGCGGAGGATGTCTCCAATGTCTGGATGCGCATATCTAAAACACGCCAGACCCTCTTTGTATATCGAGGAGCTAACCTCATCGCCAGAATCCCAACCGATCTGGGGTACAACTTTTTTTCCGATAAAGAGCGGCGTGGAAGTAACGGAGATCCCGACCATTGGCGAACTCCAGAAGGCGAATTTTTTATCGCATCAAAGAATCCGAATAGTCAGTTTTATCGCGCCTTCGTGCTGAATTATCCCAATGCGGAAGATGCAGCCCGGGGCTTGGAAGACGGCTTGATTACGCAAGATCAGCATGATCAGATCGTTGATGCTGAACAGCGCTACGGCATACCACCTATGAATACTGAATTGGGTGGGTGGATTGAAATCCATGGCAACGGAACCGGACAGCGCAATAATTGGACACAAGGGTGTGTCGCCATTCAGGATATTCAGATGGATCGCCTCTGGGACCTGGTCGATGTAGGCACCCCCGTATTGATTGACCCATGAGAGCACCTTTTTTAGCCGTTTTCACGGCGTTTCTACTGACATCCTTACTGATCCTCCAGCCCTCGGCGGGACAAGATGTAGTAGGTTCGGATCAGGACGCCTTCCCTCATCTTACCTTCGATGCAACCCCAGAAGGGCCTGTGTTCGTTATTCCCATTTCGGGGATGATTGACAATCCCTTGTCTCGATATGTCGAGCGCGCCCTTGAGGATGCATCTGCTCGTGGCGCCGGCTTGGTCATTTTTGATGTCGATACGTTCGGTGGGCTTCTAGACGCAGCAGACCAGATTCGAAAAGCACTCCTTGACGTCGACGTTCCGACCGTTGCATTCATTGACAAGAATGCCGCCTCGGCTGGCGCTTTGATTTCCTACGCAGCTGATCGCATTGTGATGGTACCTGGAGCATCTATTGGTGCAGCCACAGTAGTCGAAGGTGTGGGCGGTGAAGCTGCTCCCGACAAGTATCAGAGCTATATGCGCTCCCTGATGCGGGCAACGGCTGAAGCGAATGGTCGGGATCCTCAAATTGCTGAGGCCATGGTTGATGAGAATCTTGTAGTGGAAGGAGTCAGCGAAGCCGGACAGGTTCTGACTCTATCAACTGGAGAAGCCATCAAATGGCGCGTGGCCGATGCCGAAATGGAATCCATCGATCAACTACTCGCCTTCTACCGACTGGAGAGTGCGGAGCGCGTTGAGCATCAGCTCAGTTCTACAGAGCGCCTGTTGCGCTTTTTTGCTTCTCCTGTCGTGCAGTCAATCCTAATGCTGATGATGCTAGGAGGCCTGTATTTCGAGCTTCAGTCCCCAGGTGTTGGGTTTCCAGGAATGATCGCGCTATTTGGAGCTGCGGTATTTTTCGGTCCGCACTACCTACTTGGGCTCGTCGAGAGCTGGGAAATCCTATTATTCGCAGTAGGCATAATTCTTTTACTAATTGAGATATTCGTCATTCCTGGATTTGGAATAGTTGGGATTTCAGGCCTCGCCGCTGTCATCGTCGCACTGGGTGTATCCCTGATCGGCAACATCGGGTTCTCCTTCCCATCAGGTGAGGACATCAGCTCCGCGATACTGACAATGGCGAGCACGATGGTGATGCTGGTCATTCTGTTGGCCTCAGCGGGTCGATGGCTACCCAAATCGGACCGCTTCGGCCAGCTTGTGCTGACTCCCACTCTTTCGCGAGAAACAGGTCATACATCCGCCGATTCTCACGTCGAATGGATTGGCAGGAAGGGAACGGCGCTCACAGCCCTTCGCCCTTCTGGAACCGCTGCGATAGACAATGAGCGGATTGATGTTGTCACATCGGGCGAATACATCGAAAAGGGTGAGGCCATTGAGGTTGTCGATGTTCACGGCTCCCGCGTGCGGGTGCGATCGGTGGCGCGGCTCACGTAACACCTGTAACATTGGTGTATCTTTACGTAGACCTCTCAATATCCCTGTTCACAAGCTGGACCCCTTTGTGCTTCTTCCCATTGCCCTAATAATAGTCGGCGTCCTCCTGATTATTGCGGAGGTCTACCTGATTCCAGGGATGAATGTGGTGGGCATTTTAGGTGCGTTAATGATGCTCACCGCTGTGGGAATGTCCTACATGAACGCCGGACTAATAGGCGGGGTTATGGCGATGGCCGGCGCGAGCGTATTGACAGGTGGGGCCCTTTGGTTCCTCTGGAAGTCAGGCGCATGGGAACGTTTTGTACTCCGCTCCAGCCTCAAAACCGATGAGTGTCTACTAGCCCGGGAAGGAGAACAACGAGCACGTTATCTGGGAAAACCTGGTATTGCCGTAACTCCGCTGCGACCAACGGGCGTTGCCGAGATTGACGGGGAACGAATTGAAGTAGTTACCGAAGGCGATTTCATCTCTGCCGGTAGTCGAATAAAAGTCGTCGCGATGGATCGCAGGAAGTATTTCGTGCGCATCGCAACCGATGCACCGGACTGATTCACACCCTGTCAGCCATTGCGGAGACATCCCTTCCGGACAAGATCCTTCCTGGAAATGAGCCAACGTGGCATTCACATACTGCTAGTTATGCTGATCGGACTTCTGGCTGGATGTAGTCAGGAAGCACCTATTCCTGTCGAAATACCCAATGGATGGGCAGGAAATACGACCTATTGGTGGCAAGTGGGCGCCGACACATCTGGTGCATTTTGTGACCTGAACACCATGGACGACATGGGAGTACAGGGATCGTACTTATTATCCACAACGCTGGACGGGACATCTGCGGCCGACATGCAGCTAGCCCAACTCAAGTTTAATCAGTACGTAAAGGAGAGCCTCATTGAACTCTTCCGTAATGAGCCAACGATTGTCGACTCGTTGTTTGACCGATTTGTAGCGCCCCAGTTGGAAGAAGCAAATCTGAGCGGCGACGTTCAGCCCCAGATCAAAGAATACCAGCGCCGAGCTTATCAGATTATTGCCCGGCATTTCCGCTACCCAAGGACTCTCACACAGCTTGGAACGGACATTCCAATCATCGTTCCGGACAGTCTTCAGAGCCAAAACATTTCGGGCGCTGTGTTCATTCAGGTTGCGCTCAACAAGGAAGGTGTTCCGATCACATTGACGCGATTGGAAGGTGTACACCCCGTCCTAGACCGTATCGCCATGCGAGCCATCACTGAAATGAGATGGCAGCCGGCCTACGTACTTCGCGGCGGAAAATCCAGGCCCATTCCATCTTGGACTCGAATGAAAGTTCGATTCGGCACAGGAAAAAATACTGAGTAGTTGGCCGGGCGGAGGTTGGCCGGGCGGTAGCTAGCCAGGTGCTAGCTGGCCGGGCGGAGCCCGGACTCTACATCAATATGCCTGCAATCGTGGCTGTCATCATGTTGGCAAACGTGCCTGCGATAACGGCCCGCATCCCAAGCTTTGCCAAGTCGGACGTCCTCCCAGGTGCAAGGGGCCCAATACCTCCAATCTGAACGGCGATTGAAGACAGGTTGGCAAATCCACACAGAGCGAACGTAGCCATCGTAATGGTCTTTGGCGACAGAGATCCATCAGTGATTGCACCGGCAAGATTCAGATAGGCGACGAATTCGTTGGCAATGATCTTCGTCCCAAGCAGGGACCCGAATTGCACCACATCCTGCGAGGGTATACCAATCAGCCACGCTAGTGGTGAGAGCCCCCAGCCTAGCAGTTGTTCAACGGTAAGGGAAGCCCCAAATAGCCCAGAGCCCCATCCAATGACGTAGTTCAACATGGCGATCAGCGCAAGAAACGCGAGCAACATTGCGCCTACGTTCAGGGCTAACTTCAGCCCATCTGCCGCGCCTGTGGCTGCCGCATCGATCACGTTGGCTGATGTCTTCTCGACCTCAATTTTTACGTTGCCACTCGTGTCTGGCTCGGACGTTTCTGGAATCAACATCTTGGCCAGAAGGAGTGCGGCTGGCGCGGCCATGATGCTCGCGCCCAGCAGTTGCTCGGCAAAAAGCTGACGCCCAACGTCCAGACTGACACCCATCGCTTGCGAATACGGATCACCCAGGATCTGTATATACGCGGCCATAACACCGCCGGCGATCGTAGCCATCCCACCGGTCATGACGGCCATCAGTTCAGACATCGTCAATCCGTTGAGATAGGGTCGAATTACGAGTGGTGCCTCAGTCTGGCCAACAAAGATGTTGGCAGTTACGGACAAAGATTCAGCGCCGGAAGTGCCCAAAAAGCGACTCATCGCCCAGGCCATTCCTTGAACGACCTTCTGCATGATGCCAAGGTGGTATAGAACCGCCATCAAGGACCCAAAAAAGATAATGGTCGGCAGAACCTGGAAGGCAAAGAACATACCCATACTACCCTCTATTCCTGGGGGAAGTGCAAGCGGGCCAAAAATAAACTCAGCTCCAGCAGTGGTAAAGTTGAGAACCAAGACGAAAAACCCACTGACCCAAGCAAAAAATGCCTTCGGCCAACCAAGGGGCGAAAAGACCTCCCCCATAGCGGACCCTTTCAATAGGAAAATGGCCAGCACGACCTGCAGTCCAAGTGCAGAGACGACCATTCGCCAACTGATGTCTTTCCTGTTATTGGAAGCGAGAAACGCGAGGCCTAGAATGGCAGTAAGGCCGATGAGGCCGCGAAGAAGCGAGGTAATATCCATTGCGCCGGGAATTGTTGGAATCGGGGAATATACACGTACGAAGGAAACCCGACGAACATCTTTAACAGAGCGCCTCAGACTCGTATCTTGAAGACTGCCTTTCCTGCCCGCCCAATGCGGCCTTTACCGATTTCTATTTCTGAATGACCCAGTTCACGCTGCTTCCCGATGATGATGCTCCTTCCCCTTCCGCTGCCGCAGAAGAAATCCTCCAAGGCCTGAATGAGGTCCAACGTGAGGCAGCTTCGGCCAGCGATGGTGCTGTGCTCATCGTGGCAGGACCCGGATCGGGGAAAACGCGGACTCTAACCCACAGGATTGCGCATCTGCTAGCTAGTGGAAAAGCACGTCCTTGGGAAATACTGGCCATCACGTTCACCAACCGAGCAGCCAAAGAAATGCGCGAACGCGTGCTTGACCTAGTAGGTCAGGATGTCGGACGAGGAATGGCGATAGGAACGTTTCACGCCATGTTTGCCCGGGTGATGAGAGCAGATGGAGACCGTATCGGATACTCATCTGATTTTACTATTTACGACTCTGACGACTCACAGCGCGTCATCCGCGACTTGATGAATCGTTTCGGGATGGACACGCAGCAGATTAAACCGCGCTCCGTTCAGCATTTGATATCTGGCGCAAAAAACCGGATGGTCGATCCAAGTGAATATGCACGATTGGCTGTTTCTCCGGGGCAGAAGCGCGCTGCAGAATTGTATCAGCCGTACCTGGACGAATTACGGCGGGCAAATGCTTTGGACTTCGATGATTTACTTCTGAAGCCTATCCAGCTATTCGACAATAATCCAGACGTACTTGAGAAGTACCAGAATCGGTGGAAGTACATCCACATTGACGAATACCAAGACACCAACAAAGCCCAGTATTTGCTGGCTAGGACACTCGCACGGAAAATGGGCAACCTCTGCGTCGTTGGTGATGACGCACAGAGCATCTATGCTTTCCGTGGTGCGGACATCACCAATATGCTCTCGTTCCAGCGAGACTACCCTGAGGCTCGCACGATTCGTCTTGAGCAGAACTATCGGTCAACACAGCGCATCGTGAAATTGGCGGACTCGATCATCCGCAACAACACACAGCAGCTGGACAAAAAGTTGTGGACGGATAACCAAGAAGGAGATCCGGTCATTTTGTTAGAGTCCATCTCAGAGCGGGATGAGGCGCAGAAAGTAGAGCGCCGTATCCGGGACGTTCAGGTTAGGTTGGGCTATCTCAACCGTGATTTTGCCATTCTCTACCGCACTAATGCACAGAGTCGGTCTTTGGAAGATGCCCTTCGGCGAGGAAGTATCCCTTACCGAGTCGTTGGTGGCGTTTCATTTTACCAGCGCAAGGAAATCAAGGACGCGCTCGCCTACTTACGACTTGTCGTTAACCCAAACGATGTGGCCAGCATTCGCCGGGTCATAAATACACCGACACGTGGCATAGGGGCTAAAACGGAATCAGAGCTCTGGGGATTTGGTGCACGATTGAACCTTGCAGCATGGGAAGTACTGGACCGTATAGAGGAAGTTGGCCTTCCTACTCGAGCCACTGGTGCCGTCGCCGGATTCCGAGACATGATTGCTGGATTTAGAGAGCAAGCTGAGACAGAGGCAGCAGAAGATGTGGCGCGTGCGCTCATCAAAGCGTCTGGGCTGCTTGACGATCTGCGCAAAGAAAACACACCGGAGAACCTAGTCCGCTGGGAAAACGTGCAGGAACTGCTGAATGCTATTGCTGAATTTTCGCAGGCACATGCAGACAGCGAAAATCAAGAAGGATCGCTGAGCGCCTTCCTTCAGGAAATCTCTCTGCTTACCGATGCCGATCAAGCCAAGGATTCTGAGAACCGGGTCACGATGATGACACTGCATGCGTCGAAAGGCCTGGAATTCCCGGTAGTCTTCTTGACCGGGATGGAGGAAAATCTTTTCCCTCTGCAGATGGCAGCGCAAGATCCGACTGAATTAGAAGAGGAACGTAGGCTGTTTTATGTGGGAGCTACCCGAGCTAAGAACCTGCTTTTCCTTTCGCATGCCCGCAGTCGATTCCGTTTTGGCGAGCAGACCCCAATGGTCCGGAGCCGCTTCTTGGAGGAAGTCGACCCAAGTCTGATTCGAACAGAGACCGGTCAACCCTTCGACCCGAAGAAGGATCGTTTTTCAAGCCGCACGGGAGGTCCATCGTACGAAAAGATGGATCCGTTCTACTACCGCAAGAATTTGCGGGAAGACATTCCAAAACCGGTCAAAAAAGCTCCCGCTCCATCTGGAGAGCGAATTGTTTACGACGAAGAGGAAAGCGCCGCTTTGGCGCCCGGAATGCAGGTTGAACATCACCTCTTTGGCCCTGGAGAAATCGTATCGATGGAAGGAATGGGACAGCAAATGAAAGCTGTGGTTCATTTTGAGGGCGTAGGTCCCAAGAAATTGATGCTGCGCCTCGCCCGACTACAACGTATCGGATGAGGCTGGGCCGCACTGCACGATACAAGCTCATTGCTCGCGCCTGAAACAGTCCACGGTAGCGCGTCACACAACAGACAACCTTATCCTCCAAATTCCTTATCCCCCGACTCCATGCGACCTTTTCTTCTGATCCTGTCTTTCCTGATGCTGGCGGGATGCGCTACAGACGAACGCACCTCATTGGTAGTGTATTCACCCCACGGAAAGGAGATGCTGACCGATACCGAAATGGCATTCGAAGCGTTGCATCCGGACATCAACGTGCAGTGGATAGATATGGGTGGGCAAGATGCCTATGACCGAGTTAGAACGGAAAAGGCCAATCCAGCTGCAAGTATCTGGTGGGGCGGTGATGGCCCTACGTTTACGCGTGCTGCATCCGAGGGATTGATCGAGCCCTATACTCCCGCATGGGCTGATGCCGTGCCAGCAGCTGGGCGAGGGGCTGATGACATGTGGTTTGCGACCTACCTCACACCGGAAGTCATTCTCTTCAATTCTAGGACCGTTCCCGAAGGCGAGCGCCCTACAGACTGGGACGATTTGCTGGAGCCGGAGTGGAACGATCGAATTATCATCCGCTATCCGGGAGCCAGCTCAACGATGCGCACAATTTGGGGCGCTCTCATCATGAGGCAACCGAGTGTCGAAGAGGGATACCGCTGGTTGGCTCGTTTGGACGTGAACACAAAGACCTATGCCGCTGACCCTACGCAGCTATATCTGAAAGTGGCACGCGAAGAGGGGGATGTCTCTCTATGGAATATGCCCGATTCGTATATCCAGTCCGAGATTAATGGGTACCCATTTGCCTTCGCGTTACCATCGAGTGGCACCCCAGTGCTACATGATGCAATTGCTCTTGTAAAGAATGGCCCGGCTAGTGATGCGGCTCGCCTGTTCTATGAGCATGTGACCTCAGACTCTGCCTTAGTCGACCAGGCTAATAGGTACTATCGCATTCCTGCGCGCTCAGACATCGACCCTATGCAGCTTCCAGCTTGGATGCGGGATGGCGAGATCCGAGAAATGGAGGTCGATTGGGAGCGTTTGTCCACCGAAGGACCGACGTGGATGCAGTACTGGGATGAGAACATCAAAGGACGTGGAGCAGAGTATTTGGAGGCAAATCCAGGAAGCTAACCTGAAGCCGGCAGCCAACGCTGGTCATAAAAGCCTCAGACTGACTCTGTCTGAGCCCTAGTCGCCACTGGAAGGCTCGCTTTAACTGCCACTGCCCGAACGGCGGCGGCAGGCACTCTCAGATTGGCATCATCCTCATCGAAGTTGAGCAACACCTCGAGTACGCCATCCATAGTGTGCTCATTCATCACGAGAGCCCGCAGTTTGCTGGCGCCACTGAAGCCCTTGAAGTAGCCGCCGTACATCCGCCGCATTTCGAGAACACCCTTCTTTTCGCCCAGCCATTCGCATTTGAGTGCAAGGTGCTCCGCGACAATTTCGCATCGCTCGCCCCAGCCGGGAGGCGGCAAGACCTCACCCGTTTCCCGATAGACTTTTGCATCCCTGAAAATCCAAGGATTCCCGATCGCTCCGCGCCCAACCATGACGGCATCGACACCTGTTTCGTTGAACATGGCTTCGATTTTCTCGGGCGTTGTCGCGTCTCCGTTTCCAATTAATGGGATGGAAATACCTGACTCTTCTTTGATCTTGCGTAGCCACTCCCAACGTGCCTCTCCTTTGTACATCTGCTTGCGAGTGCGAGCATGTACAGCAAGGGCTTTGATGCCCGTTTCTTCCAGCATTCGGGCTACGTCCAAAATTTGGATCCTCTGATCGTTCCAACCGAGTCTTGTCTTGACTGTCACAGGCCGGGATGAAGCTTCGATCACGGCTGCCGTGATCTCCTGCATTTTGGGAAGGTTTTTCAGGATTCCGGCTCCACCGTCCTTGCAAACCACTTTCTTGACCGGACACCCAAAGTTGATGTCGATGAGATCTGGACCAACTGCGTCTACAACCTTTGTCGCTTCTCGCACCTGGTCCACATCACCACCGAAAATCTGGATGGCAACTGGGCGCTCCTCTTCGTAGATGTCCAACTTCTGATGGGACGACTCTGCGCCGTAGGTCAACCCGCCAGAGGAAATGAACTCGGTGTATAACATATCCGCCCCGAACCGCTTGCACATGAGGCGAAACGGCGGGTCGGACACATCTTCCATAGGAGCCAGGAAGATGGGTCTATCTCCAAGTTCAATACCGGCAATCTGCATCCAACTACCTGAAATTGCGGGGTTTCCAGATCAGGGTATCTGATCGTGAGGGCGTACAACAGCGCCTGTTTGGCCTGGTTCCGAAGTGGTTTCCGGTGCGTTACGATTTGAAGGATACCGCACAATCGGCTGTCATTTAATCGGGATGCGCGATATTCTGCAAGTTCACGCGTCTTTTCGCCTTCTGGTTAATCTTCCGCGATACCAAATGATGACTTCCCGTTTCCTTTCTACCCTCTCCGTCCTTGGCCTCCTTTTAGTGGCCGGCTGTAGTTCATACGATACGTCCCCCGGCGACGGAATGGATGGTGCTGTGGACTTCGAACAGACCCTCCTTCTGATCTCTGTTGACGGGATGTGGTCTGATTACCTTGATATGTTTGACACTCCGAACATCGATCGACTTGTGGCCTCTGGTGTTCGCGCGGATTCCGGAATGATGCCGGTCTATCCGTCAAAAACATTCCCAAACCACTACAGCATCGTGACCGGGCTGTATCCGGCTAATCACGGCATTGTCTCTAACAATATGTACGACAATGAGATGGACGACACGTTCGCCATCTCCGACCGGGATGCGGTTGAGAATCCTGCCTGGTGGACGGGCGAGCCGATCTGGACGGCTGTACAAAAGCAAGGCGGCCATGCTGCTACCTATTTCTGGGTTGGGTCTGAAACAGACTACAATGGGGTGCGGCCCGACTTCTGGTATCAGTATGACGGGGACGTCCCTGGAAATGACCGGGTAGATAAGGCCCTCGAATGGCTTGATCTTCCTGATGCTACGCGCCCCCGGTTTATCTCACTCTACTTCAGTGAAGTGGATGACGCTGGGCACTGGAACGGCCCTGAGGCTGAAGAGACCGCTGCTGCTGTCGCAAATGTGGATGGCTACATTGGCCGGCTCATGGCAGGGCTCGATGAAAGAGACATCGCAGACCGCGTCAACATCATAATCGTCGCCGACCATGGCATGTCACAGCTTTCACCGGAGCGCGTCGTAGCGCTCGACGAGTATATCAACCTAGATGACGTTGCCTTTCTGGATGGCTCACCGCTTCTTGGTATTCATCCTGTAGAAGGCAAAACAGAAGTGTTGTTCAAGGCTCTTGATGGCGCTCATCCTAACTTGCACGTGTGGATGAAAGAAGATTTCCCAGCCCGGTTCAACTATGCTGACAACAACCGTATTCCGGCAATCATCGGACACGTAGATGATGGATGGTCAATTGCACGAACACGAGAATGGGCCGATAACAACCCCGGTCGATTTACGGGTGGGACCCACGGATACGACCACGAACTGCCTTCAATGCGCGCGATTTTCGTTGCTCATGGGCCTGCCTTCAAGGATGGTGTAACTGTGTCCCCTTTCCAGAACATTGAACTCTACAACGTCATGGCAGACATCATGGGGATTACCCCATCGCCGAATGACGGAACGCCAGGTAGCTTGGACGACATTCTTGAATAACGAACCCTACTTATACCAAGAACACCGATCGTTTTTCGCTCAGGTCGCTCACCCGATTGAAGAGATGGCCGGTGAAGAACTGGCCGAACTAGGTGCTACGAACGTAGACCCTCAGTATCGTGGCGTCCAATTTTCGGCAGATGCGGAGTCATTACGTCGCATTGTGTACTGCGCCCGGATTCCCACCCGGGTGATGGCTCCGTTGATGACATTTGACTGCCATTCAGACAAGTACCTGTACAAGCGAGCCTGCGAGATGGACTGGATGTCTCTCATTGGCGTCTCTCGTACATTCGCGATTTTTGCAACGGTATCCCATAGCCGAATAACGCATTCCAAGTACGCTGCGCTCAAGCTCAAGGATGCTATCGTAGACACAATTCGGAACGAGGTCGGCTCGCGCCCTGATGTGGATCGGCACGATCCAGACGTGTCAATCAATTTGCACATCGATAACAACCGAGCCACGGTGAGCATTGACGTAGCTGGACGGTCTATGCACCGACGTGGGTATCGTCTGGATTCATTGGAAGCGCCGCTTCAGGAAACAGTGGCGGCCGCCATCATTCGCATGAGCGGCTGGAAGGGAGATGTGCCTCTGCTCGATCCGATGTGCGGCTCCGGTACCATTCTTGCTGAAGCGATGATGGCGGCCGCAAACATCCCTTCGGGCATCTTGCACGATAACTTCGGCTTTCAGCAACTACCTGATCATGATGCAGCGGCTTGGAAGGCTCAGCGTGTAGAGATCGATGCCGCAATCAAGCCCGTAAAGCAGGGCCTTATTAGCGGCTCAGATATCGAATCAGAAGCCGTCAAGTTTGCTCGCAGAAACCTCGCAAGGCTTCCTCACGGTAACAGTGTCTCGCTGACAACCCGGGATTTCGATGACATCGAATCCTTCAAAGACGGTGTCATCATTACAAATCCGCCGTACGGTTTGCGGATTGGCCACCGGAACGCGATTCAGCCGTTGTTCAAAGGATTTGGCGACTTCCTCAAGCAGCGCTGTACCAACTCGACCGCCTACATCTACGTGGGTAAGCCAGAGCTACTGAAGCTCGTTGGCCTGCGGACAAAGTGGAAGAGGGAGCTGGTGAATGGCGCGTTGGAAGGACGACTGGCGAAGTACGAGCTGTATTAGGCAACAAGCGGTGGCTCTCCGGTGCGTCGCGTGCCCCTACCCTTCGTCTAATGCCGCAACGATAATGTCTAGTGCTTCGTGCAGTACTTCTTCGCTGATGTTCAGCGGCGGAGCGATGCGGACGAGGTTGTTCGAATGCAGCGTCCAACCCAGAAGGACTCCGTTATCTCGACAGCGTGATACGACTCGCTCTGTGAAAGCAGCGTCCGACAAGGACATGCCAAGCATGGCGCCTCTGCCACGGATCTCTTCGATGGAATCGTGTCGCAAACGCATGCAGACTTGCTCGGCTATCCATCGTGCCCGTTCCGGCAAACTCTCTGCCTGAAGGACACCGAGCGTTGCACGGGCAGCCGCGCACGAGACTGGATGTCCGCCAAACGTAGTCACGTGGGCTAGCGGCGGATCGTTGCGGAAGGTGCCCATAATCTCGCGAGAGGACACGAATGCTCCGAGAGGCATACCGCCCCCCATCGCCTTGGCTAGCGTGATGATGTCAGGCACGACGCCAAACTGTTCAAAGGCGAAGAGCGACCCAGTGCGTCCAAAGCCTGTCTGGATCTCGTCGAATATCAGCAGGGCTCCTACCTCGCTGCATCGTGCTCGCAACGCTTGATGCCATTTACTGGAAGGCACAATAATGCCACCTTCACCTTGGATCGGCTCTGTGATGACGCATGCAGTTTGTTCGTCGATGGCGTCAAGCATCTCTGCGTTGCCAAAGGGAAGAAACGTCACATCCGGTAGCAGCGGTAGAAATGGATCCCGGTACACTGATCGACCCGTTACAGATAGAGAACCGTGTGTGTCTCCGTGATAGGAATTGTGGAAAGCCACCATTCTGTGACGCCCTGTAGCCTTTTTGGCAAGCTTCAGCGCCCCCTCGTTGGCCTCGGTGCCCGTCATCGTGAAATAGACAGAGTCTAGGCCAGCGGGCAGCACACTGGTCAGGTCAGCCGCAAATCCCGCTTGGGCTTCCTGAACAAACTCGCCGTAGACCATGACATGAAGATGTCGATCCAGCTGGGCACGAATGGCACTCAGAACAGCCGGGTGCCGGTGTCCAATGGAAGAAACCGCGATCCCAGAAATCAGGTCGATCATGCGTGCTCCATCGGCCAGATATAAAAAAGGGCCTTCTGCACGGTCAATGATGAGCCCCATCGGTTCGTCGCTCGTCCATGCGAGAGAAGATTTAAAATCGTCTGAGGGTTGGCGATGAGTCATTTTCACGATTTCGTAACGGGTTTGGCTCCTTCAGTACCTATATTTGGCCGTCCGGTGTTTGCCGGGACCCAACTTAGTAATTTCGGCTCGCACTTTTTGCGACAGGCCACTGAACGATGCTAAACAGACCAAACACGAGAGTCCTTTTAATGATGCGCCACACGGCTCATCATGGTCATGCCGTTCATGCCCAGCATCATCCGATGCCAGACAGCGACTAGGGTTTCCCGAACAACACTATTGTTGAGGGCATTCCGGTCGCATTCCGGAATGCCTTTTCTGTTTTACGCACTTTTTCCATTCTGAACTTCCTTCCGATTCCATGAGTCAGCGTCTACGACTCGCCATCCAGAGCTCCGGTCGTCTGTCCGATTCGACCTCCGACCTGCTTTCTGCCTGCGGCATTCGTGTCAACAAGCCAGATCGCAAACTGCGCATGGTATCCGATCATTTTGACTTGGAAGTCTTATTTGTTCGCGATGACGACATCCCGAATTACGTAGCAGACGGCGTCGCCGATGCGGGTGTGGTCGGCGAGAACGTTGTTCTCGAAAAGAACAGACCCGTCCGCCAATTAGATCGCCTAGGCTTTGCGGGTTGTCGTTTGTCGATTGCCTTACCAAAGGCCGACAAGTACGATTCGATCCAAGACCTGAACGGTCGTCATATTGCGACCTCCTATCCCGGACTGTTGGGGCGGTATTTGGAGAAGCACGGGGTCGATGCCTCTATTCACATGATTTCGGGGTCCGTGGAGATTGCTCCAGGCATTGGCTTAGCCGATGGTATCTGCGATATCGTCAGTTCCGGTAGCACGTTGATCAGCAACGGCCTCAAGGAAGTCGAAGTGATCCTTCGCTCCGAAGCCGTCCTCATCGCCTCCGAATCCCTTTCGGAGGAGAAACAAGACTTACTCGATCGACTTCGTTTCCGCATCCAGTCTGTCCTCACAGCCAAGAAGCATCGCTACATTCTCATGAATGTGCCCAATGCAGCCATCGATAAAGTCATCGATATTCTACCGGGAATGAAAGCTCCGACTGTGATGCCTCTGGCAACCGAAGGGTGGAGCTCAGTACACAGTGTCATTCCAGAAAATGCATTCTGGGATGTCATCGAAAGCCTGAAAGAAGCAGGTGCTGAAGGCATGCTCGTCGTTCCAATTGAGAAAATGGTGCTGTAACCATGCAGGTAATCACAAACCCGGAGCGGTCGGACTACGAGAGCCTGTGCCAGCGTAGTGAAATGGGCGGTCAAGAGATTGGTACTGCGGTCCAAGACATTCTGGACACAGTGCGAACGGAGGGCGATTCCGCTCTTCGCCGATTCACGGCAGAATTCGATGGGGTTCAAGTCGATGAGCTTGGCGTTTCGACGGCTGGTGCAACTGTTGCGGACGAGTTGGCGGAAGCCATTCTGATCGCGGCTCGTAATATTCGCGCCTTTCATGCCGCTCAAAAAGAACCTGTCCGGGAAGTCGAAACCACTCCAGGTGTTCGGTGCTGGCGTAAGTCCGTGCCCATTGAACGCGTAGGACTATACGTCCCGGGTGGCACGGCCCCCCTTTTCTCTACTGTCCTCATGCTGGCCATACCGGCTGTCATTGCAGGCTGCAGTGAGATTGTTTTGTGCACACCACCTGGCAAAGATGGGACGGTTGATCCAGCCATCCTGTACGCCGCGCGGGAAGCTGGCGTGACCAACGTCTTTACGGTCGGTGGCGCCCAAGCCATTGCTGCTATGGCCTACGGGATAGAGTCTATTCCAAAGGTCGACAAGATCTTTGGTCCTGGAAATCAGTGGGTAGATATTGCCAAGCGGCTACTTGCCTCCGATGGCATTGCGATTGACCTGCCAGCAGGCCCTACGGAAGTTGCGATGCTGATTGATGAGTCTGCTTCGGCCGACTTTGTGGCCGCTGACATCCTTTCTCAGGCAGAGCATGGCGTGGATAGTGATGTCTTGGTCGCGGCTTTTGGTCCCGTCGATACGGACGCCATCCGATCAGCCGTCGAGAAACAGCTTGCTTCGCTACCCCGTGCTGATGTGGCTAGCCAAGTGGTTGAGCGAATGCGTGTTGTATTGTTTGATAATGCAACGGATGCGGTCGCTCTCATCAATGCCTATGCGCCAGAGCATCTCGTTATTCAGACCAGGCACGCGGCCGCTGTAGCTGAAGAAATTACCCAGGCTGGATCCGTGTTTATTGGACCTTGGACGCCTGAGTCCCTGGGCGATTATGCATCGGGGACGAACCACACGCTGCCTACAAATGGCGCGGCGCGTGCCTTTTCTGGGGTGTCGTTAGACTCATTCGTTCGTAAGATCACCTTTCAGCAGGCTAGCCGAGAAGGTCTGGAGCAACTGGGGCCTCACGTTGCTGTTATGGCCGAGGCTGAGCAGCTACAAGGACACGCGGAGGCCGTCCGCGTACGGCTGGGTTCTGCTGCAGGACCGTCTTCGGCTCGGCGAGGGTTCGTTCGACGCAAAACGAACGAGACGGATATCGTCATCGAAATCGACTTGGACGGCGCAGGCAGAAGTCACTGCCGTACCGGCATTCATTTCTTAGATCATATGTTAGATCAGATCGCGCGTCATGCGCATATCGATCTTTCCGTGCGATGTGATGGGGATCTGGAAGTCGATGAGCATCATACGGTTGAAGACACGGCGATTGCCCTCGGCACGGCGTTGGACAAAGCACTTGGAGAACGACGTGGTATCGAGCGCTACGGCTTCACCGCGCCAATGGACGATGCCCTCGCGCAAGTAGCCATCGACTTTTCCGGAAGGGCCTGGCTCGTATGGGAAGTGGAACTGCACCCGGGTCGCATCGGCGAGATGCCCGCAGAGATGTTCAGTCACTTCTTCAAATCACTCAGTGATGCGGCCCGCATGAATCTAAATGTCCGCGCAACCGGAGAAAACCAACACCATATTGTAGAATCCATCTTCAAAGGGTTCGCTAGAGCTCTTGGAATGGCTATTCGCAAGACGGGTGATGACCGACTTCCGAGCACAAAAGGAACGCTCTGATGTCTGTTGCCATCCTCAAATACAATGCGGGCAATGTCCAGTCAGTACGATTTGCGCTGGCGCGTCTAGGCGTTGAAGCTGTCCTCACCGATGATCCGGCGGCGCTTCGCGCCGCCTCCCATGTCATTTTCCCGGGCGTTGGTGAAGCATCCTCCGCCATGACATATCTCCGTGAACGGGGCCTGGATGAGACCATCAAATCTCTCACACAACCTGTTCTTGGGATATGCCTCGGCCTACAACTCATGTGCCGATATTCTGAGGAAGCAAACACGGATTGCCTCAGCATCTTCGATACCGACGTCCGCAAATTTCGAGGAGAGGAGAAAATTCCTCAGATCGGCTGGAATACCGTAAAGCATGATGGAACGGGCCTCTTCGTGGGAATCCCCGACCTCGCACACTTTTACTTCGTGCACTCTTTCTTTGCCGACTCGTGCGCGCGGCAAATTGCCGAAACCGACTACATCCAACCGTTTGCTTCGGCAATCACACACGACAATTTCAGCGCAGTTCAATTCCACCCGGAAAAAAGTGCTGACGTTGGCTCACAGCTGCTGAAGAATTTTCTGGAGATGGGCTAGCAATACATATCCTGCTTTAGCCACGATTGCGCGTGTCCGATACTTGAAGAATGAAACTTCTCATTCTAGCCATAATTGCTCTGCCCCCATTGCTGTCCATGCTCATCAAGCACTGGATAACTCGGAAGCACACGGCCGAACCCGAGATCTACGTCGAAAACGACATTGAAGCTGCCTTAGGCAAGCAACTCGAACGCCAAAGATTCGAGGCTGCATTACAGCAAACTGAGGTTGACAAACAAGCCTCCCGTCTCGACCCCCGATGGCGTACTTCAGCTGAAATGATGCCGGAAGAACAATTGCAGCGAAAACACGGAGCGTTTGCCCCGAGCCAGCCAATTGTTATTTACGATGACACGCTGAGCAACTCCGCCTGAAAGAATTTAGACAACTGTTTTCTTTTTGATCAGCTCTTCGTTGAAACCAAAGTGCTTCCGGCGTAGTTTTGCGGCTTCCCAATCGGAATTCTTATGAGATCTGGTTGGTGGCTTTGACCGATTAGCGCAAGCTGATCACCGCCTTCGGAGGGGTGGCAGAGCCTGGCTGAATGCACCGGTCTTGAAAACCGGCATACCTTCATCGGTATCGTGGGTTCGAATCCCACCCCCTCCGCAAGACAAACCCCGCTCACGAACATCGTGAGTGGGGTTTTTTTGTGGTCGTACGGAGAATGCTTGCATTCGAAGGACGGACATAAGAAAACCGAGAGGCGAAGCCGAGCGGGGTTTGGCTTGTAGATCCCCCACTAAAGGATGCACGCGAGCCGCAGGCGAGCGTAATCCCACCCCCTCCGCAAGACAAACCCCGCTCACGAACATCGTGAGTGGGGTTTTTTTGTGGTCGTACGGAGAATGCTTGTATTCGAAGCTTTAGTCCTCGACCCGATCACCTTCCGCCATAACCCTATCATCTCTTTGGGCACGCTGAACGAAGCGATTGGCATGGCCGTCCTCGTCAAACTCGAATTCCCACATGTCCCAGTCTCCCAAGGAGGCCAAGTCTCCATTGATATAGCCCCCGGTGCTAAAAATGCCCTGAGCCTTGCGGATGAAAATCATCTGAGGGGTGCCTGGCTCTTGGCCCATCATTTCGGACCATCTATCTGAATATCCAATCAGGTGGCCTTTTTCAGAATCGAATTCAACGCGTAAGTCACTAGGCTCCATCATATCATCAAAGTATTGCATCATTTCTTTGATTTGCTCCTCGGTCTGGCCCTCCTTGTACTCCTCGATTTCCTCGTCTGATGGACGACCCACGCTTTCATAGATCATCCAATTACCCAAATAAGGCTCAACTTCCTCCAGGGTAAAGACATAGTCATAGCCCGGGTCTACACCCAAATCGAACGATGCGAAGGTAGTGCCCCACTTGAAATGGATTTGTCCTCCGTCGACTCGAATGTGCTGGATGTCGAACGTCAGCGTTTCGGTAAAGAAGTCGATCTCCTTAGGCTGAAACTCAATCCGTGTATACGCGCTGTCTAGTGCTGGATACGGAACATGAAAGAGCGTTGTATCCCTGTCAAGTACAAGACTCCACGGGCCATCTTCCACAAGGTGAAACCAGACGCTGTAGCGACATGCTTCAACATCGACATTATTAATCGTTACCTCCTCAGAGAAACGGAACGCAGTGGACATATTGGCACCGGGCGTCCAATTGATATCCCAGTCCTCCACCCCACCGAACAATGGGTTGCGGCCCCTTACAGAAGGACGAGCATAGTCGATCTCGATCTCAGCATTCGCAATGGTTTGCTTTAGGACACTTCGCTCACTGGCCGCTTGGGCCGAAGCATCGATTGGGACCATTCCAAGGAAAACAAAACACAACAGGGCGAGAACGCGGGACAATAGTCGTTACATGGGAAACCACTTTCAGGAGATTTTTAGAAGTCCCGATAATAGGCGAAACCCTAGCTGATTACCAACCATCAGCAAAACTCTGATTAGTGGTTTCCTACTACGGCTAGCAGTCGACCATTTGGACTGACGACTAATCGCGAGCCATTCTTCAAACGCAATTTGGCTACTCTTTCCCACTCGTCGCTCGCATCTGGTTTGAAGGAGTACAGCTCACTGCCTTGCATCATCAACAGACGACCGTCTAGGGTCCAAGTAAAATCACTTCCATCCTCGAAAACAAGAGCCATGACCGTTGAAACACCAGTATTCCAGTCGTAATTCCAGATTTCCGCATGATCATCGGCCCATCTAGCGAGATAGCTCGACGCTTCTTCCCCTGGCACCTGCTTGAAGGAAAAGGCTGAATCTTCGACAATGGTCTGCGAGGAGGAGGTGATTGTATCTAGCAGCTGTACGGTTGGTATCGGCTGCGTCAATCGCCAAAAGAGCACCTTGTCTTGCCCAACCCATGTGTAATAGGCGACCCAGTCAACATCTGCAATCGGACCGGGCTCCGTAGACCCATCGACCGAGTACCGCCATAAGCCTTGCTGTGCGATTGAATCAGTATGAACGACCGAGAACTCACGCCCTCCAGTTCCAGGAATTGGCGTCGGAGAGTATTTGTCTGCATCCGTGAATGTGAGCTGTGAAATGTCGTCCGACTCGATGTCATACAAATGGATATTTGCCCGGCCAGCACGATCAGATACGAACAAAAGACGCCCATCATCCAAAAACATGGGCTGATTGTCGTAGCCCTCACGATCCGTGAGCCGCTCAAGCAACTCCACGTCCCCACCATCCAATTCAAACAACCAGATATCGCTGCCACTAGCGCCAGATGACTCCGGGTCGGACGATGATTGACATCCCACGACGACAATCGTGAAAGCCAGCGCGAGCAAAAGGGAAAAACGATTCATAGGACCGAGGGCTTGGGGAGAAGCCAGAGAATACAGCATCTTGGTTATGTCACCAAGGCGACAATGGACTAAAGTCCTCCGGCACCTTACGCAGACTACTCCACCAGTTTGAATTTCTGACGCAACAGTACCTCATGCGGAACTGACAATCATTTTGATCATATTGAGGACTAATTAGTCCTTTATTCAATGTCCACCCTGATGGCTGCTCTCATGACTACATTTACTCCCTCTTCTCGCGTCGGCCAAATTGTAGCCGACAAACCTGCCGCATCTCGCACCTTTCACCGCTATGGCATTGATTTCTGCTGTGGAGGCGGTCAGGAACTAGGTACTATGTGCAGTAAAAAGGGGATCAACGTAGATGAGGTCCTATCTACCCTTGCATCGGACTTGGCGGGACAACCAACTGGTACCCGATGGAAAGATGCTTCCTCTCCCGCATTGATCGGACATATTCTAACGGCTTTCCATGAACCGCTTCGCGAAGAACTTCCTCGATTACACGGCATGTTGTCCAAAGTCCATCGGGTGCATGGGCATGTCGATCAAGAACGATTCGATCGGTTGCTGACTCTCTTTTCCAGCTTGAAAGAAGATCTTGAAGCGCACATGCTCGAGGAAGAAGAGGTTCTTTTTCCTGCCATGATGCAACGAAATACCTCGCTTTCTACTGAAGAATTAGCTTCGTTCGAAAATGAACACGAGGCAGCCGGCGATGCACTGCGCGAGATTCGCACCTTGACGGACAACTTCGTAGCACCCGACTATGCCTGTAATACATGGAAGGCACTCTGGGATGGCTTGAAGGAATTCGAATCAATGATGCATGAGCACGTGCATCTCGAGAATAACGTCCTCTTTGCCCGATTCGGTCATTTTTGAATGAAAACACCGGCTCAGGAGGAGAAATAGATCCTTAAGGACAGTCATTGTCGCTGTTTTGCTGTACCTGAAGTATACTTCGGGTCTGTCCCCCACATCTTTACAGCGCCATGAAACGATTCTTCCTACTCGTTATTTCCATCCTGTTTATAGCCCCGGCCAACTCACAGGACGTTCTAAAGGCCGAAACCTTCGAAGGCCTTGCACTGCGCAATATTGGACCAGGCTTTATGTCCGGCCGAATCGCAGATATTGCCATCCACCCCACGGATGAATCCGTATGGTATGTGGCAGTTGGCTCAGGCGGCGTATGGAAGACTACCAATAATGGTACTACCTGGACGCCGGTATTCGATGATGAAGCGTCTTATTCCATCGGAAACGTAGAAATCGACCCATCTAATCCTTCTACAGTGTGGGTGGGAACGGGCGAAGATGTAGGTGGACGTCACGTGGGCTATGGTGATGGCATCTATAAATCGACCGACGGTGGAGCAAGTTGGACGAACATGGGTCTGCCGGACTCCCAGCATATTTCAACCATCATCGTTCATCCTGAAAACTCCGATGTAGTGTGGGTCGCCGCGCAAGGTCCCCTTTGGTCTTCCGGTGGTGATCGAGGACTCTATATGACCACGGATGGCGGCGCGTCGTGGAAGCGAACTCTCGGCGACGATGAATGGATCAGCGTTACTGACATTGAGATTGATCCTCGCGACCCCGACCTGTTGTATGCAGCCACATGGCAGCGACACAGGACAGTAGCAAAGTATCTCGGAGGTGGCCCTGGAAGCGGGCTCCACAAAAGTACTGACGGTGGCCAAACCTGGACAGAACTGACCAACGGCCTTCCAGAAGGTAATATGGGTAAGATTGGATTGTCCGTATCTCCCCAGAACCCAGACATGATTTATGCAGCCATCGAACTGGATCGCAAAACAGGAGGCGTTTTTCGCTCGTTAGATCGTGGCGCTTCCTGGACTAAGATGTCGGACGCCGTTGCAGGTGCCACCGGCCCTCATTATTACCAGGAATTATTCGCATCTCCCCATCACTTCGGGCGACTATACCTCATGGACGCCAGTATGCAGGTATCAGAGGATCATGGAAAAACGTTCACGAGGATGAACGAGCGCTACAAGCATGGGGATAACCACGCCATCGCATTCAAGCCCAGCGACCCGGACTACGTGCTATTCGGAACGGATGGGGGGTTGTACGAGAGCTTTGATCTAGAGGCTTCTTGGCGATTTGTAGAAAACCTGCCCGTCACTCAGTATTACAAAGTGGCCCTCGATGATGCCGAGCCTTTCTACAACATTTATGGTGGTACGCAGGATAATAGCACGCAAGGCGGCCCCTCACGGACGGACAATGTCCACGGCATCCAGAATTCCGATTGGAAGATCGTTCTGGATTGGGACGGCCACCAGCCGGCTACTGAGCCTGGTAATCCGGACATCATGTATGCAGAGCGACAGCAAGGTGCCATCTCCAGAGTCGATCTAACGACCGGTGAAACCGTCGACATTCAACCTCAGCCAGGCGCGGATGAAGACTATGAGCGCTTCAATTGGGATGCCCCAATCTTGGTCAGTCCCCATCTCCCAACTCGCATCTATTTCGCCTCCCAACGAGTCTGGCGTTCAGATAATCGTGGAGATGACTGGACCGCTATTTCTGGTGACCTGACTAGAAACCAAGAGCGATTCGAGCTCGACATCATGGGTGGCGCGCAAGCATGGGACAACGCATGGGATGTCGCGGCTATGTCGAACTACAACACGATAACCTCGCTCGCAGAATCTCCAGTGCAGGAAGGACTGATCTATGCGGGTACGGATGATGGGCAGATCCAAGTCACATCAGACGGAGGTGGCTCCTGGCGTGCTATCGAAGTAGGGTCGATTCCTGGTGTTCCACGCACTGCATTTGTCAATGACATCAAAGCTGACCTGCATGACGCAAATACGGTCTATGTCTCGCTGGATAATCACAAATACGGAGACTTCTCTCCCTACTTGGTTAAAAGTACGGACCAGGGTCGGACATGGACCTCGATTCGTGGCAATCTACCCGATCGCAACTTAGTTTGGCGCTTGGTTCAGGACCACGTAAAACCGGCATTATTGTTCGTTGCGACGGAGTTTGGACTTTATTTTTCTGTCGATGCTGGAGCCCATTGGACCGAACTGCAAGGAGGTGTTCCAACCATTTCATTCAGGGATTTGGCGATTCAGCGTCGTGAAAACGACCTAGTAGGTGCATCATTCGGGCGCGGGTTCTTCGTACTTGATGACTACAGCCCCCTCAGAAATGTATCCGCTGACCAACTCGCACAAGAAGCTACCCTATTTGCTGCCCGCGACGCTTGGTGGTACGTACCTAGAGCCCACCTTTCATTCGATGATCAGAAGGGATCACAAGGAGATGCGCATTATGTAGCTGAAAATCCACCCTTCGGTGCTGTCTTTACCTACTATCTCAAGGATGGATTACATACACCTGAGGAGCAACGGCATGAGCAGGAAAAAGCGGCAGCAGCATCGGGCGCCGATGTAGGATTCCCAGGGTGGGATTCGCTGGATGCCGAAAAGATGGCTTCATCCCCTGCCATTGTTCTGACCGTATCCGACGCGAATGGAAAAGTCGTACGCCAGATTGAAGGAGCACGAAAAAAAGGGTTCCACCGTATTGCTTGGGATCTCCGTTATCCGGCCCCTGAGGCCGTCAGCATGAGCGGCTCAAGTGCTAGTGCTGCGGGCCTGATGGCTGGTCCTGGGATGTACTCAGTTCAATTACACAAGCGCATGGACGGAAGAATGGTGTCTTTGTCTGAGCCAATGCAGTTCATGGTCAAACCAATGCACGAAGGAGCGCTCGAAGGAGCCCCGCATGAGGAGGTAGCTGCGTTTTGGCGCAGATACGAAGCCGCCATGGGTCACTCTTCTGCGTTGGCTTTGTCTTTGTCGGATGCCATGAAAAGAGCTGATGCCTTGGGCGTCGCCCTTGCCCGCACACCAGGAGCATCGGCTGAGTTGGTCGCGCAGTTGCATGACCTTAAAACGGCCCTGAAAGAGCTCGAATCAGAAGTCAACGGTTCACCTTCCAAGCGTGAGGTAGGCGAAAAAGTTAGACCTACGATCTCAAGTAGGTTGTTCACAGTCCAACTCGGCATTGCACGTTCGACCTATGGCCCCACCAGTACCCACCGTCAACAGCTCTCCATCGTGGAAGATATGATGG
>Ga0115566_10000862_pt1 | contig 26200 bp, 25 predicted proteins | sample COGITO_mtgs_1204_3_FD_87173 | JGI IMG/M metagenome (GOLD analysis project Ga0115566, IMG submission 87173) | Pelagic marine microbial communities from North Sea - COGITO_mtgs_120405 | ecosystem: Environmental > Aquatic > Marine > Epipelagic | place: Germany:Helgoland, sampling site Kabeltonne...
CAAATACTTTCCAAGGCCCCCAACTGTGGTCGCCCGGTGGCCTTAGCTTAATGCTCTCTTGCACATCAAGTGGTGCAATAACTCTGAGGCCAGTGATGGGGTCTTTGAGGTATGCTTTCATTCCCCTGAACTCACAGGTTCGTGTCTTCTCCATCTGACCACTCAGGATGACGTGAGTTCCGTCTTTGACAGCTTCAACATCGTATGCTGTGGCTACCGGAAAGAGCTTTCCCTCCAAAGTTGGTGCATTGGTGACGATGAACACAGTTGCAAGTATGACCAACAGTGAGCCATAGGCTCCTTTGATAAATGGTTTCATAGCACCATACCTCCTTTGAGCATGAAGGTAATTAGAGCCATAAGGATTGACCCTACCAACAGCTTAAGTATCCATGACAGGTGGCCGTCGATAGCATCAAGGCGTCTTGTGTACCCCCTGTGCCGCTCCTCTTCAACTGCACTGGTGGTTTCCAGTTTTGTTATTCGAGCTTCCATAGTGGTTTTCCATTGTTCTTCCATCGCCCTCTTACTTTCTATTTAGGAATCTTTGTGTGACAGCTATGCCAAACACAGAGGCTACAATTGTACTGAAGTGTGATTTGAACCATTCGGGCAATTCTAATGGTGTCAGGTAGTCTGAGGGAAATGTGCTGTCTACGAATATAGCCCCTATGTAGATTGCGCATGTCACTTCCGCTATGAACAAGGGCAGACGCCCCATCCATGTGCCGAACTTAATCTTACGTACAGCAGAGTCAGCCTCAATGGCTGCCTGTGTTGTCGCATGTTCCAGCTTATTTTTGTCCTTCTGGTTGTCAAGGTACTTCTCACCCAACTTGAGGGCAGGTGACAGGAGAAGACTTACTAACCACTTTACCACGGCTTTGGCCTCCCTGCGTCATCCCAGCGGGCATAGAGGGCCGTCAGAGCCCCTAAGAGAATTATGGCACCTATAACCACCGCAACGATAGAATCGCTTGTAAGGGCCTCCTGCTGCTCAGAAACAGCATCAGAGACTTCCTTGACGATCACAGCAGCTCCACCAGCGCCAGCAGCTGTACCGCCACCAACAGTACGGGACTTCTTCAGTGGCTTACTGTTGACTACACCGTAGCCGTCAGTAAGCAACAGCTTATCGTACTTCTTAGCTAGGTTGGCGATCGAATGTGCCTTGTCTGTACCGTTGATGATGCGTCTGGCACCTACGTAGTTTGAGCGGTTGAGGGTCATATAGTCCGACAGCTTCTTACCTGTGAACCAACCTTCCTTCGAGCCCACCACAAGTATCTCAGCTGCATACTCAGGCTCCAGAAGCCGCTTAGGTTTCTCCACGAAGTCAACACCAAGTTTCCTTGATGCCTTCTCATAGTTTGCCTTCCAAGTGAGCTGCACATAGCCCATGCCTACGTAGGGGTAGTATTTCTTTGACTTGAGGTACTTCTCGCCACCGTACTCCCTGACAGGCTTCATAGTGGCTGCCGTCTCCCAGTATGCAGTTGCAAGGACATAGGCAGCCTGATTTCTCAGGAGCCCATGTTTCTTACAAGCAGCAATGATCTCTGGGGTATCACCGTGCGTTAGGTTTTTCATGATGTTCCTTTCAGTGCATCTTGAAGTTCATTTTTGAACCTACGTGATACAGCGGCTTGCACTTGGGCGGTACTACGACCAAAGTACTTCTTGCCACCGTTAGCACCACGTTCCTCGTAGATAGCTATGATCAGCTCACGCTCTGAGGCCATAGGTCCAACCTTCTGTACAGCACGTTTGTAGATTTTAGCAGCCCCACCAGAGCCGTGCTGAACCGCAAGGGACCACACAACGTCCTTCATGGACTTGGAGGCTGACGCTTCATTGAATGAGCTGCCAAGTTTCTTGACTGCCTTATCATAGTGAGTTGCCTTGATGAACTCATGCTGTGTAGCAGCGTTCTTAGGGTCACTCATGATCTTCTTGAATGCACTTTGGAACGCCTTGGAGCCTGTACGGGCACCACCTGCACCACCAGCTTCCTGTAGCTGCTTATATGTATCAGGATGACGTTTCTTCAGGAAGCCCATGTAGTTGTTGAACGTCCCTGTCTTCGTAGCAATCTGATACTTACCATAGCTTGGTCCGCCTGTACGGTCCCTACCAAAGGCAGTGAAGTCACCTCTGCTTTCATACTTGGCAGAGATACTACCAATGTCAGCATTGGCTTCACGTACTATAGGGTCAGCAGCTTCAGTTTCTCGTTCAATACGTATCTGCTCTTGCTCTTCAAACTTTTTCAGCTGTTCAGCCTTGACTACATCAGCAGCTGCTTCCTTTGCATTGTCAACAAAGAATTTAGCATTGTCGCCGTAGACAGCACCTTCCTCAGGTGTTTCTTGAGCAAGGGCTGAACCTCCAGCCATCTCCTTCTTCAGCTTTTCCATAGCCTCTAAATCGTCTTTGTCCTTAGGGGCAAGGGTTTCCATGTTAGCCTTGAGAGCTGACATAGCATCAATGGACGACTGAGCTTTATCGTACTCAGCCCCAACTGTCTTGAGCCATACCTGACCACCTTCCATTTCAAACTTCTGAGGAGCGCCTCTGTACGGGAGTACCCCTTGTTCAGCTGTACGTCTAATGTTAGCAGCATCTGGGCGAGTGGGGTCCAGTTTGAACCTTTGTGCCTTCTCATCATAGATAACACCGTGGCGTTCTGAGAAACCTCTAATGTAGTTCTGATGCAGTACGGTCTGGTTGTCGAAACCTTGACGGTAGACCTCACGGAGCATTGCTTCCTTATTGGGGTCAAGTTTGCCCACTTTCTGCAGAGCCAACTCTACCTTGCCAGCGTTGAACTGTGATGCCAAAGCCTCACCTGAGGTCCTGTGTTTAGCAGAAGCTAGGTCAGCAGCGTAGGTGGCTGACAGGTACGCAAAGTTCTCAATACCTTCTTCCTTGCTCATTGATTCAGTGTTGTTGACAGCCTCCAGAAGTCTAGCAGTGTGCTTCTGACGTGTACCGTCGCCCATATTAAGGGGACCAGCTTCATCAAGTTCAGGAATACTACGTCCACCGGCCAAGGTTGTAATAAGGTCCTTGCCAGCTTTCTCAGCAGCGTCAGAACTATTCAGGATGTTAGGTAGGTTGTTAGCAGCATCAATGAAGAGTTGACGTTTGTTCTCAAGGTGGTTAGACACTTGAGACAACTCAGGTAGGCCCTTTAGCACATCGGCAGAGGCAAACAGCCCCTGTAGGGATGCAGGGTCATTGACCAGAGTTACAATTTTAGCATACTCTTCAATGGTTGCCTTCTTGTTTGTAGACTGCGAAAGACTACGTAGGATGTTACCTTTCATACGCTCAAGGTTCTTGCCCGGGTCAGAGGCTTCTTTAATAATCCCTATGAACTTTTCGAAGCCCTCAAGTCTCTTCATGGTCTCTTTGGTGTACTTGTCTTCAGCATTACCATTGATCTTAAAGATTTGGTCCTTAATACCAACAAGGGCATTCTGAGCATAGTCAAAGTCAGCCTGTGTCAACATGCCACCCATCTGTTCAGCCTTCTGGGTCCACGCATCAACGAAAGACAGCTGGTAGGCATCAAGTAGCGTATCAACAGCCCCTGCCTTACTGACGGCATTGACGTTATCCATCTGAAGCGTCTGTGCTGCATTCTGCATACCTAGAACAAAGTTCATGGCCTCTGCGTTAGCTTCTTCTTCACTCTTGCCAGAACTACGGGCCAGACGATAACCAGTCTGGAACTCTTCGCTCTCAATCATCTTCATGTGTGCTTCTTGAGCAGGGGACTGCATGGACTCACCAAGGTCTTCCCCTGTGATACCCTTCATGACAGCACTAATGTCATTAAAGGCCATGCCCTGACCCAACGCACTCTGTACCAGCTCTGCGTTCTTGGCAGCTGCTACCGCTGGAGTGATCTTACCTGCATTCAAGAGCGACTGGTACTGTAGAGCCTTGTCTCCAAGGTTTGCCATACTTTCTCTGTCGATCTCTGCACCACGTTGGGCATAGGTAGGGCCACCGGAGCCGCCCTTCCCATGTCCTGTAGCAGCAGCAAGCATCTTACCTAGGCCGGGGAGTGCACCCCCTATGATACCAGCCCCTGTAGTAGTGGGGATGTTAACCTTGGTAGGAGGCGCACCTATGTCGTCTAACTGTCTTGTAAAAGCGGCCATTAGTCTGTTTTCCCTTGTTCTGCTATAATTTTAGCCCAGTTTGTGTATCCAGCCTTTATTAAGGATTTGATTAACTTAAGGTTAGCTAACTCTGCCCTTGTTGCAATGGAACGCATTAGAGACTCTTTCTGTTCAATGCTGAACGGTGACGTCTGAACCTTGATAACAAGAGCGTTTAACTGTTCAGTGGCTATCTTCATGCCCTCATCAGTTGAACGATCTCTTAGCATCAGACGCTCAGCGAGTGTGTTGATTTCACCTCTGAACTCTCTCAGCTCTTTATCATTACGATAGACAGCTGTTTGAGCGGCGTAGTAGTTTTGTAGCTTCAAAGGTGATACACCCATAGCTTGGGCAACCCCCTCGATTGTACTGAACTTCAACGGAGCAGGTTTGCCGTTCTTGGTCAGGTAGTTTCCGTACATCAGGATACCGTAAGCCTTGGCATAGTTGTCGAGAGCACTAGGCTGACGAAGAACCTTCATGGCAGCATCTGTGAGTGTTACTGTTTTATCCCCAGAAGCAACAGCCATAAAGTCCATAGTTGCATCCCATAGACCCTTGGCAATGCTTCCTGAGGGACCACCAACGATCTCCCAGAAGTTACCTTCTTCCATCTTACGGTATGTCTCAATGACACCACCCATGACGGACATACGGTTAGCAATACCGATACCAACCTTACCAGTCTCATCGTCAGGCATCAGCAGGTCAGACATGGTGTCAATTACACCCCACTTGAGAAAAGTGTAGCGGGGGTCATTAGGTTCCCAACCAAACTTCTCAGCAATGTGTTCAGATGTACCCGGCATCATTGCATCGACACCGAAGCCAGCCATGCCGTACATAGGTGCCATAGCAACGAACATACGAGCCCTCTCATCCCACTTCAGTCCACGTCCAACGAAGAGTGCTTCAAAGGAACGCATGGTGTATGACAGCCACTGTGTGGGAACCTTACGCCAATCGTCCTGTGCCCATGAGCGTGCCATGTTGGTCATGTTGAACGTCAGGTCAGCATCACGTCTAGCGATACTCCGACGAGCAGTCATGTTGCCTCTGAGCATAACGCCGGGGTTGTCCAGCTTGAACTCAAGGATTGATGTGAACAGGCCAGACAATTGGTTCTGTCGCTCACCCCAGTTGAATGGGGCCAAACCTACGTCATTAGCTTTCGAGATACCTTTCTTGATACCACGCTTAGCATTGGACTCAATCTGCCGTCCACCAAGTTCCATGATGTCAGCACCAACGATGCCCCTGCCGCTCTCACGTACGTACTCGAGCATGTCTTCAACTTCATTCTCAGGAATGTTGAAGTGCTTTGACATACGTTTGTTGAACAGCTTGAGAACCTCAGGGTCAGTCTCCTTAACCATCTTACGGAACATGAGTGCCATTGTAGCACCCTTTGCGCCGGCTCTAGGTGACGCAGCTATGATAACCATAGCATGGGCAGCCTGTAGTGGAGCCTGAAAGATGTTAAAGAAACCAAAGGCACTCTGGAAGCCTACCTTCAACAGCACGTTAGTAGGGTCACTCAGGTTAACCTGTTTACCCATTGTGTCAAAGACTGTCTCTTGAAGACGTTTGGCATTGATCTCCAACATAGACTGCAGTGGGCCTTTAGTACCTATGCGACGATGGATGACACTACGCATGTGCTCCATCTGGGAAGCAAATGCACCAGCTTCACCTGTGTGCCCCATGTCCTCAGGACGTACCTTAGCGTTCATGAAAGCCCGTCTGTAGTCAACGATATTATCGCCAGCTGTGCCTAGGCCCCATGCTTCACCATAGCCTTCACGAATGGCAGTCTTAACCCACCCTTCGATCGACCTAGTTGTACCAGCCTCAAAGGCCAGACGCATGATCTCATTGTCCAGACCTATGGATACACTGTTACTAGGTGCAAGGTGTTCAGACTTGTGACCACCTACGTGCATGAGCCTCTCTTGTCCGCGTATCTGACTTGTGGAAGCCATCTGACCAGCTGTGAGGTTTTCAACAGGGTCATCACTTATGCTGTCGATAACAGCCTGATCACGCTTCTTAGAGCCAATAACCCCGTGCTTCTTGAAGTTCCAGTTGTATTTCCCTGAGAACTTTTCAAAGTCATCCAGAGAATTAATGGTAGTGTTCCAATCGTTATTCGCACGAATGAAGGCGTCCTTCTCACCCTTAGGCATATCAGACGCTGCAACTCTACGCACTTCTTCCAACTGTTTGGCAGCCGCTTCAGCTGACTTACCTGATGAGGCAGACAGCAGAGACTTCTTACGTACACCATCGACTACGATAAAATGTGTAGCGTGTGTATAGTCAACACGACCAGAGATAGCAACGCCCATTGCGTCACTAGGTGTGAGCAGCCCAATATCATCTGGGTTAGCAACATGGAAGAAAAGTCCTTCTGCATCATTTGGTGGCTTGAAGCCGTCCTTTGTTTTGAAGACTGTCATCTTAGCTTTGTCAGCATCAGGGATGTCTTTGAGCAGGTACTCTTGGTTCTTGTACCATATCTGAGTGTCATCTGGTAGCTGTGTTACGCTGACCTTCTTACCAGCTGTACGCCATTGGCCAGCTTCCTTACCCATGTTCATACCGATACCTTGGTATCCATGAGCAACCAAGTCACGCATCACAGACGTAGAGCGCAGATACCACTGGGTCATCTCCATCTGGGTCATTGCCTTATGGGCATCCACCTGTGCTTGTGTAGGAGGGTTACCCATCTTATTGGTGTAGTCAGTTATGAAATCATTGGCTGACTTCCAGTCCCGTAGAATGCTGTCACGCTCGATTACCTTGTAAGTGTTGAAGGTCTTAAATTCATCACCAGTCAGCTTGCCTATTACGTCATCAAAGACTTTCTTCTGCACGCTCATGGCATTGATGGAAGCCTCGCCCAACTGGTTCTCTGTAGCCCAACCGCCAACATCACGGGCTGTTGAGTTAGCAATACCTGTCTTGTGAAACAGGTTGTTCCAGAACCCGTGGGTAACTTCAACAATTGCAGCGCGTTCAAGATCAGGAGCCAAACCTGTCAAGTTTAGGTTGTCCGTCTTAGAAAGAACAAATCCCTTGGAGGCATCTGTCTTGTCCAAAGGAATTACCTTGACGTTAGACTGGTTGGACTTCAGTACGTTTGAAAAGACTTTAGCAGCCTCTTTCTCTGTTTTGAACGGTGCACCGTTGGACTGCCCAAAAAGGTTCATGACATAGTGCTCACGTGGACCTACACGTTGTACACCAGTTTTGAACAGAGCAAAAGACTTCTCTGAGACCTTATTTTTGACTAACTGTTTTACACCAGCCTTCCCAACTCTTTCGGCCTCTTTTATGATCGCAGCGTCGTCAACTACACGACCAGCAGCACCAGAGTCAACGATGCGGGTAATCCTGTCCAACAAGGTCTTCTCTGTTACTATTCTCTCAGAAGAGCCCATGCTAACCACTGGACGTGCTGTCAGGTTGTTGCCTTCTTCGAAGCTGCCTTCCAAGATCATCTGGAAGTTAGTTGGACTGAGGTCGTCACTTGCCTCAAGGATTTCCTCTGCCGTCTCAGAACCTTTGGACATTGCCAGCTTAGTGGAGTCTGGTGTAGGCGTAGGGCTGTCCTCAATATTTTTGAGTAGCTTCTTTGCACGTCTGGAAGCCTTGGTGCCTTGGACAACAACCTTACCGGCCTTGGTAACAGTCTGCCCAATACCTAGGAGATCGACAGCACCCCAGAACTTTGATACGTTGTCATCAGCAATGGCTACGTAACCGCCGCTGTTCAGGAAGCCCTGAAGGTCACTAAGGAACATCTGGTTGATACCTCCGCTAGGACCTCTGGCCATTTCATCAGCATACCCTTTGAACCACGTCTTGAAGTTCTCTGTTGACATGGTGATCATCTTAGACTGGATTAGCATCCCCTGCTTCTCATCGTCACCTGTGAGGTTACCTTTGATGCCAACAGTAGAGTCATAGACTATGACGCCACCTAGGTCAGCCAACCAACCACCCCAGCCCTGCTCTTCATCCTTGTATGTATCAAGAATGTCTTGAGCAATCCTGTTGTTCAGGTTGTACCGGAACCTGCTAGGGTTAACCTTAGGGTCCTCTGCATCAAGGGCAGTCTGGAAGTCAATATTCTCTGCACCGTCCACATCTTCAGCCATCTGGTTGGACGCTTGCTGACTAGCCAGAAGTTCTTCTGCAGTCTGGGGGTTGCCTTCATCATATCGACGGTCAAACTCCTCTTGCACACGACCACCAACCTTACCCTTAAGGGCAGCCTTAGCTTCAGCTGGGTCTTCAATATCTGGGTACAGAGCCCCTACAGCAGGGTCAAACTCAGTGTAGCTGTCTGCCTTAGCATTCTCATTATCCTCTTCACCAATAGCGGGAGCATTTGCTTCTTCGTATTCTTCTGCTGTGAGTTCTGGTTCCATGATATTTCCTTACCTAAAATGACGCCCCGGCCTTCCTTAAAACCCAACTGGGAAACTAGCAGCCTGTCTTGTGTCCTTCTTCTGGCCTCCCCAGCTTGCGAAGTTACTTGCGAAACCAGCTATGCCTCCCATGAGCGAAGACATTCCTCCAGCATTCAAGCCGTCGATACGTGCACCTGTAATCTTAGCACCAATAGCCTGTTGACCTGTACTGAAGCCCATCATCTCACCTGCTTGGCTTGCAATACCACTGACTGCTCCAGCAACTGCTGAAGATTGACCAGCCCCTTGGGCCTGACCTTGCATCTCGACCTGTGCACGTTTGATTGCAGCCTGACGCATGGCCTGACGGCGCTGACGACGAGCTACATTATCATTAGCCCGCTGCTGTAGCTTCATAGCCTTCTTCTGAGCGTCCATCTGTTTACCTTGGTAGTACATAGAACCAATGGTCCCAACTACCGTAGCAATTGCTGCGATTGTACCAATAGCCATGATCATATATCCTTATTGTATGTCTGTTCAGATAAATCGTACCCACGGCGCTTATATAGCAGCTGTAGGCTCTTTACGTTCTGAAGATCAGATACGTTTACTTGTGTTGCGCCTGAGACCTTAGCCCAAGCCTCAAAGGCATCAAGCATGGCGACTGCCACCCCTGAGCCTCTGGCTTCTTTGTTACACCACCAGAACATCTCTGATGCGAGTACGTCATTTGAGAAGAGAGGCTGATGTAGGATACCAATGAAGAACCCTACATACTCGTCTCCGTTCTTAGCTAATAGGTAGAAGTACTCAGGGGAATTGACTGCCTCCAAGTACACTTGATTAAACTTCTCAAGGTCGAAGCCCAACTTGTATCCGCTCTTCTTAGCTTCACTGTGGAACATCTTCGACATGATTGCTACCTCAAGCAAGTCGTCGGGGGTTGCCGCGACTAACTTAGTACCTTGCATTTATTCCTCCGATCATACTCCAGCCCAGAAGGATGAAGTCTTTACCTTGTTCACTCTCATACTTCAGACGTATTGAACGTCCACGTCCTCTGACCTTAATCCTAGAGGTGACAACACTCTCTGGGTAGTCAAAGTCAGTAAGGTCGCCTGCGTCCACTACAGGGGTAGGCTTGAGCCTGTACACCTGCTGTGCAGTACTTGAACCAGCTGACTTGAAGTCCCAGTAGGCAGTTATCTTACAGCTGGAGGGGTTGATTGCATCATAGCCACCTCCACCATCTGACTCCCAGCCTGTCTCTGTGCGACGTAGGTACGTGGTTATGTATGGAGCACTTTTCTTCAACTGAAGGTCGCCCATGAAGTCATAACCTGCAACTGCGTATGAGCTATAGTCTGTCTCACCCCAGTCAAGGAAGTCTGTACCTGAGAAGCCACCAATGGTGAACTTGTTTGTAGCACCGTCACGTATGAGCAAGGCGATCGATGGTGAGCCGGCGTCAACTGTTGCCAGCTGTTGGCTTACCACGTCATCCCCTGCACTTGTGACAACATCGTTGCCTAACTGGTCAACAACGTCCAGTGTGGACAAGGCTGAACCGAAGCCTGACAGGTAGATGAAGCCTAGGACGTAGTTTGTGCTGCTTGCTTGGTCCTCAATACGCCAAGGGATAAACGCCCGTAGCTCAAGGTCCAAGATAAGTATGTTGTTGATCTTGTTGCCTACAGTCTCACCTGAGTCTGCATAGCCCCAATAGATACGTCTGTTCACCCTGTCAAAGCCTGACTTGATTGTGGCCTTCTGGGCGTTAGTAATAGCATCGTAGTATGTCTGAATAGTCGCCAGTGATATGTTGGCCTCACTTGGAGAACCATTCACCTTGTCGAACTGCACAGTGTGGATGCCCTCTCTTGACCACCAGAAGGGTGTACCAGCAGCCTCTACGAATGTGTTGGCATTAAGGATACCCACGTCAGACACTTTGTTGATTGAGAACTCTGTCGCCTTAAAGACGCCATCAACACCAGAGATTGTCCATGTACCGTTATCAGCGAACACCATGAGCGACTGCCCAATGGCGTACAACTTACGGATACCATAGGCACCTGTGATCTTCAGTTCTCCGCCATCTGTATCCAGAAGGTCTGAGATAAGTTCTGAGGTAGGGTCATTCACCTGATAACAGTCACCAAGGTCATTGGCATCTTTGATTAAAGGTGAGAACAACACTGTACCGGAGTTTGTTTGACTGTCCAGACCAGCATAGAACACCCGACCACCAAAAGCAGCCACTGTAGCAAAACGTGAGCTTTCTGTCTCATTAAGAGACGAACTCATGTCCGCAGCAGAACCTCTATCTTTATTGAAGAAGTCCAGAATGAACAGTCCGTTTGCTGTCAAACTACGGCCAGCCCAGACTTCCCTGAACTCACTGTGGTCATATTCGTTAACGGAGTTCTTACCTGAGAACCAAGGGTGTGTCAGTGGCGGCCACCCGGTCTCATTACCTCTGTATTTACTTAACGCAGCAGCACCATCACGGTAACCGGGGTCTGTACCTTCGAACCAACCGGCGTTGTACGTATCGTACCTGCGACCGTTGGTGACGGTATCGCTAGCACTTTCTGTAGTCAACTCTTCTTTATCAGTAAACCACTTGAAGTCCCGCACCTTGAAGTCAATCTGTGACGCAGTGTTGGAGTAAGTTAGAGTACCAGAGTCATACTCACGGGCAACCGTAATTGTGTCGATTGCAGGAGATGCAACAACCAACTGACCTGAGATTGATGTGAACTGACAGGCAGCGTTAGCAGCACCCACACCACCAACGATTTCATAGGTGGACAGGTCGATCGTGCCTTCAGTTACGTAGTTACCTGATGTAGGCGTGGTAGCCTTGTTGTAGAAGTAGAGCGTATCGCCCACCTGTATCACAAGATACTCAAGCTGTGATGAGCCACCTACGTTCTCCCACGTACCTGTGGAAACGATGTCACCGTCAGCAATAGTGAAGGTTGACAGGACAGCGTTAGTCTCTGCAGCTACACCCCTGCGTCTACGTCTGGAGCCATCACGCCGAAGGTCACAGTTGAGTTCGTCAACTGAGGCATCCTCAGGAAACGTAAGCTCACCTGCTTCAGTTATCAGCCCCTTGACGAACCTGTTTACTACTTTTTGTGCTTGCTTTTGCGCCATCTGCTTTTGCCTTCATTCTCGCTTGAACTTCTCTGCCTACAGCATCACGCCGTGCAGCTGGGGTCGGCTTTGATTGTCGTAGGTGTTCACGCAGCTTTCGGACTGCACTGTCAATGTTAGAGAAGCGTCCCTTAAGTCTCTCAGGTAGCTTACCAGCGTCGATCATAATCTCATAGAAGATAAACCCTGTGCCGTCCTTCTTAATCGTGAACTTACCATTGGTCTTCTCTTGCCATTCAAATGTGGCACTACGGCCATCTTCGCTTAGTTCAAACTTACCTTCGTCCATATCGGTTCCTCTTAGTAGCCTTCAGTTGTTTGTGTTGATCATTCTGCACGTAGTTCTTCTGACGCTTAGTTGCCTGTTCAATCTTAGGGTCAGCACCACCTTTGAAGATAGAGAAGCAGACAGACTTACTTTCGTTGATCAGATATGGGAACATCGTTGCATCCAAGTCTGGTACGTGTGCGTCTGTAAGTGAGAAGATTGGGTAGGTTGTACCAAAGCCCCTGATCTTGCTTGCTTGCAGTGTGGTGTCCACTGTACTCTTGTGTGAGTCTAGGACAACGTAGTCATCGTCAAAGGATGTATATGTAGTAGGGTGACGATCGTTCCAGATGCGCAGGTTAGTGCCACCAGACTTGTCTGCCACACTGGTGACTGTTGTGCCAAGTGCTCTGGTGTCAACCATGTCCAAGAAGTCCTCAGGTTCGCACCAGCGTATCTCTCGGTACTCAAAAGAGGCGTCGTCGCTTACGTCATACCAGAGTTTCTTGACTGCCTTCACGTTGGCAGGGTATGAGAAGTGAGTAGGAAAGTCAGTGTCAGATAGAGCAGTCAGCTTCAAAAGGCTTTCGTGCTCTGGAATATTACGGGTTGCTATAATGTTGTAGAAGGTGTCTTCGACCACTTGTGCGACCTGTTCAGCTTCTACACTGTCAGAAATTGAGTTGACATCTTCGCTGTCCATAGATGACAAGATGTTCTGCACAATCTCAAGCAACGTCTTTGTCATTGCGGTCATCAGAGGTCTCCGTTCGTGTTCATCCCAAGATAAATAGCAGGAGCAGTAATACCTACGCTACCAGTGTCTGTAGTCAACCAAATTTGACCGCCATTGGTTACGAAGGTTGACAAGCAGAATATAGGGAATGCAATTGTGTAAGTCCACGGTGCTGTCTTAGCAGTGTCGAGAAACTTTGTGACAATCATTGTACCAGCCGCATGAGTGCTGCCAGCAATGTCAAGTTCCAAGGTCAGCTCTGTTGGTGAACCTGTCTTGGTTGTAATTGGTAAGTCCAGACGAAGATCATATGAGTCGCCAATGTTGATTGGTGTGACCTTATCGTTAGTTGTATCCCAAAGGCTACCTGTACCACGTATCTCACGGGGCAGATATGACTCTTCTGATGTGGAGCCTAGGCCGTCAATTGAAACTTTTGCGGGGGTAGTGTTAAAGGTCTGTTCTGAAGCGTTGTCTGAGTAGTAGCCCCAACCGCCGGGGACATAACTCCATGTACCAGAACCGGCACCATCTGCTATGTAAACCTTACCAACACCAGCTGCTGCTGCACCCTTAGGCTCATGAAGATACGGGTCTGTGAGGGTTGAGTGGTTGATATTAGCCATTGAAATCTCCAAGAGTTGTAATTAAAGGGGGCCACCAGTATTCCAGTGGCCCCAGTGTGCTTATTAGCTCCAGTCGATGTATTCAATCACCAACTTACCAGAGCCGGCGGTATGAACAGCAGTACCGTAGTTGAAACCAACATATGCGTTAGCTGCTCCTACGTTCTGCGTACCGTCAGCAAGAGCACCATCACAAACGACTGCAAAGTCATCTGCAAGGGCTGCGAGGGCGATTGCAGCATCGATGCCGTCTGCATCAATAGCAGTACCGGCTGAGTTATACAGACCGATACCCAAAGTAGCCGCTCCACCAGAGGTGAAAGCAGTGTCCACGATGAAGTGCGCTGAAACAATCAGAGCATCAGCAGGGATGAAAGCGTCAGTAGGTCCAGCAGCAGTGCTGTAAGATGCACCAAGAGTGGTAGCGTCTTCCAAGTCTACAACCAGAGCCTTACGGACACCAACAGCAGTTGAGCCGTTGGTCTGTACTTCACCCTGTTCTTCGTGCATAAGGACGGTCAAGCCGTCAGCGTTAGTCCAAGACATAATATTCTCCTTCTATGTCAAATTATACGTTAGTTTTAGAAACAACGCGAACCATGTTTTCAGGACGGTACAACTTCACGCCGTAACGTGCAGTCATGACATATTCGTCCCGCTGGAAGTCCTTGTTGTAGTCATAATCGACATCAGGCTCCTGACGCCATGCGCCCACGAATGGGTTAGCAGTCATGTCAGCAGAGAAGAACAAGTTGGCCTTACCATTGACAGAGCTGAAGTCTACGTTTGCGTCAGCAGCGGTAGGCAGAGCAGAGTCAGTGATGTCTTTCAGGTAGTTCGAGCAATATACGTCGAACCCATACACGTTCTTCAAGAAGGTCATGCCAGAAGCAATACCGTCAGATACGATGCCTTCCCAACGTGGGTTGTCAGAAACATTAACCAAGTTGGTCAAGGTGTTCAGAGTGAACTCAACAGATGGGTCAACGATAGCAACCAAGTTACGATCTGGAACATTAGCTTTCTTCAAAGCATAACGTGCACGGGCGAAGTCGTCTACTTCGATAACAGCGCCAGTACCACCAGCAGCCCAACGGTGTTCAATACCGTCGATTGCTTCATTGGAGTTAGCAGATACGCCAACTTCAGGGGTAGCCAGAGTAGTGGTCTCGAAGTGAGCCATGATCGCACGTTCCATCTCAGGGACAAAACGGGAGACCAGCTGGTTCATGTAGAATGCGTCCTGCTTAGCTTTCTTCGTGATGTAGGTTGCGCTGGACAGGTACTCATCGATCGTGAACTGGAACTCACCAGTGTCAAGAGGACGGTACTGGACAGCAGTATCTTCGGCATAGTCATCGACTTGCGCCTGACCAATCGAAGGAATGGTGAACGTATCGCCATCAGGGAAGCCGTCAAGCATACGTACATATTTCTGTGCAAACATTTCGTCGCGCAGGATTTCTTTAAGTTCGGCACTCCAGATTTCGTCGCGAATCAAGAGAGCACTATTGGTAGTGTTCATACCAGACATTGTTTTAACTCCATGTTAAAGGTTATGACATACCGAACCTTGACCCAAGTCTTTGACGGTCTTCAGCCATCTGTTGTTGTGTCTTGGGGTTGTAGTATAAGGAACGGTCTTTGCGTCGGAGGTCTTGGTAATATTTCCAGTCCCTCTGACCTGTGGTTTGTGCACCAGCTGCTTCGGTACGAATGCTTCCAGCGGTCATATCAACCTTGGTAGTCTGCGCTTCACCAATAAGGGCCATGAAGGCGGTAGGACTTTCGGCGGCTAACTCCTGCATTCGGGTCAACGGCAATCCAAGTTCTGCGGCTTTTTGCTTCACGATGTTATTAGCTTCAGCTCCATATTTATCAGCCAACGACTTGTCAACTGATGCAATGTTCTGACTAACGGTAGCATCTTTCTCTCGCTTAGTTAGTGCGTCTTCAACAAGGGCTTTCAGGTCGTCCTCACTAATGGCCTGACTGGTATCGTCGGAATTAGTGCCGCTATTATCGGGTGACGCTGCTTGAGGTGTTTCCTGCGCGGGTACAGGGTCCTTGGTCTCAAGAGTTTCAAGTAGCTTAGCAGCATAGTCTTGCTTAGCTAGGTCCTGACGAAGCTCTGCCAACTGTGTCTCTAGGGACGCAATATGGGTATCGGCTTCAATCTTCCCCTTGGCAATAACCTCTGGGTCATTCCAAGTCTCTCCACGGTCTTTTACCAGCTGCTCAATGTACGACGTGGTTTCTGTGGTCGCACCGGCCTCTGGGTTGTTTGTAGTCTCTTCGTTTGCGGGGGTTGCCGCTTGTTCGTCAAATACTGACATTACTTGTCCTTTTGGTTAAGGTCTATAGTTTCTAGGATGTCGCTGAGAGCACGGTTGTACTCATTGGCAGCGATCTGCTTGTATTCCCAGCCGGGACCATACTCACGTACAGCCTCCTGCTTGGCGAATTGGTCTAGGATGACTTCCCTGAGGTCGTCAAAAGCGTTACGGTAGGTCAAAACCTGAGCCTTACGCTTCTCCTTTTGTTCTTGTGTTTTGGTGTGGCCTTTGAGCCAGTACATCTTCATCAGACGCCTTCCTCCACTGCCATTGCTTGCTGTTCTTCCTGAACCAGAGCAAGTTCTTGTTGGAACTTCTGTGCATCTGCCTGTTCAGAGATAGCAACATTCTCTTGGAACAAATCTTCCTCTCCAAGTTCATGTGCCATTAGACGGGCAAACTCTTTACCTGACAAGTGAATAGACACTGTTGGGTCACCAGCCTTGATCTGCCACAACTGTTGCAGCTGCTGGACCCTACGAGCTCTCTCAGCGAAGTGACGTGCACCCATAGGCTCAATTGAACCCTTGCCGATAATGTCCTCTTTAGTGATACGTTGGAAGACCTGTGCTCCGCTGTCTTCATCGACAACCTCAATCATGTCTTCAGTATCAAGCAGACGTGCAGCCATAGCCAACATATCATTCAGCTGTACTTCAATGAACATGCGCTCATAGTGAGCAGTCTTGTGTTCAAAGATACGGCCAGCACTGTTCTGCAGGGACTGCACTTCAAAAGCTGTCTTCTCGCCGGGGGTACGAATACCCATAGCTTGCTTAGGTGCACCTGCCAGCTCTTCCATTAGCTGCTGTAGCTGATTGATCTGCATGTCAGCCTGTAGGGCAGTAGCATCTGGCTGAAGGTAACCAATGTCACCCTCTTCACCTAGGTAGATACGTGCTCCCGGCTCAAAGTCGAAGTCCTCAACGTCACCCTTGATCTTCAGGACAGGATACGCGATCTGGTCGAACACGTCAGCCTTAAGGTTCTCAAGGTGATCAATACGGTACTGGAGGCCGATAAGGTTATCCAGTGGACCCATTGCAATAAGGTTGTCAGGACGTTCACGCCAGCCTACGTGGTGGATAGGAGCTCTACCGTGCCACGATGGGTTCTCTTCGTTACCTACAACATACGCACGGTCAATGATCGTGATCTTACGGTCAGTCATGAACTCACCGTTTTCCTTGTTGTACATATCACCGTAGAACGTCAGCACCTCAACGTAGTCGCTGTTGTAGTACTGCTGGATGTTAGAGAAGCCGTCAGCTGTGAAGCCTTCGCCCTTCTCATAGTGTGCGTCTGTAGAGCGTACGTGCGCCCGTGCAGACATTGTTCTCTCAAATGCTTCCTTGAACAGGAGGTTGCCGTTGTGGTCAGCTTCCCTCTTCAGTTCACCAAGGGTCTTAAGTGACCGGACGATCTTTGGGCTGTCAATGAAGGTTGTGGCAGCAGGGTTAAACATGATGTCATAAGGGCTGATACGGCAGAGCATAGGGCCCTTGTACCGCTGGTGTACTTCACCATTCTCCATGACGCTGTAGTCGTCTACCCACTTGATCATTGAGAAAGCATTGCCATACAGGATGTAGTCTCTCAGCAGTTCATGGTGCGTCTGTACGAACTTGGACTGCTTGATCTTGGTACTCATGTATCCCTTGATACGCTTGGTCTTATACTGCTTAGCATCTTCCATGCTGGAGGCTGACCAACGTACCCAGTTAGCCTGAGGGAACAGGGTTGCTGTATAGTTTGCATGTAAGTTGTCAGCAATCTGTGTCAGCTTAGGTGTAGTGGTTGTGTTAGACCAAGGCAAGATAGCATTAGCTGTGCTTGTGGTGTCCGTAGCATATACGTAGTTACGGATTTCCTTAGTCTGGTCAGTCCAGTTCTGACGTAGCATACGCCACTCTGTCCACTGGTTGCCAATCTCTACCGCCAGCTGGTCTGGGGACAGAAGGTGCTCTACATCAATTGTCGTTGTCATTATCTGCTCCCTGCGCGGAATTTCGAGTTAGCCCACACAATGTTTGATTTCCGTTCGCGTCCTAAGGACCTTGTTGGTCTGACTGCCATATCAACAGCTGAAGCCAGTGCATCCTTCACGTCATCGTGAGGCGGGTTACGCATACTCAACTCATCTTCCAGATACTGAGTATTGCCACCGCGATAATGCCACATCTGAAGATTGTCATACCTAGGCTCCAAGATCGAACTGATGCGCTCTTCTTTGTTGCCCTGTTGTTTGTTAGGTCGATACTCTTCAATAGCAAGAGATAGCCCATGTGTCTTAACCTGTTCTTTGAGTTGTTTCACAATAGCCATCTGGGCTACAGTTACCTCAGCCCTCATCTTACGAAAGAACCACTTGGTGTGCGCATCGAAGATATGCTCAAAGTAGTCTGATATCCTGTCCGTACGGAACCTGTCGATATCTATGACGTACACATTGTTCTCAGCATCTACACCGATCGTCACCAGAGCCGTATAGTCAGCCTTGGTACTCAGCGAGAAAGCAAAGTCGATGGCAGCATATACGTTCAACCTGTTACCCTTGTAGTACCAGTAGGAGCCTTCGAGAACCAGATGCTTCCTATCGAAGTACTGGATTTTGTCGCGGCTTACAGGTACGTTGTCGGGGTCAGACGGGTCATTGTAGTACTGGGCCCTGAACTGTGCTCTGTCGAGATACTTACCTTTCTTCTTAGCCAGCGTTGGGATATCAAACCCAAACCACTTGCCATCCTTACGTTGCTGTCGTGGCCACAGGAACTGACCAGTGCCATCCCCCATGTCCTCAACAGGACGCTCAAAGACTTCGTAGATAGGCTCTTCGCCCAGCTGGTTACCTTCTTTATCAAAAAGTATTTCACGCATCTCCATGAGACTGTTGTACAGGTCTTTCGAATGGTAGCGTGTACCAACGACCCACTCTTGTGCGTCAGCCCCTTCAATGGATGCCAACAGTGAATACTGGGAGGCTACCTTGTTACGACCTTCTTGTGTCAGGGCGTTCTCTGCTACAACAATATCATCGAGGACAGCAATATCACAATGAAGCCCAGTGAGGCTAGTTGTAAGGCCTCCGGTGAAAACAGCAGGTTCACGAATGTTCTCCTTCTTACGCAGAGGGTGGTCAAGCCCGATCTCTGTGTTTGTCCACTTGGTCCGTTTGCCTTCTTCAACATGAAGGTGCTCAGGCCAGTAGCGTTTGAATATAGGGCTGTCGATCAATCCCTTGATGAACCCTAGCTGCTTCTCTGCCAAGTTGGCTGTGGCTGAAATGTACAGCACACGGAGCGTAGGGTCCTTTGCTAGGGCCTGTGCAACCCTGTAGGCTACCAGACGTGACTTACCGTGGTCCCGTGGGAACAGGAGCAACTGGAAGGCCTTAGCGTCTTCACGGCTCCACCATTCAAGTGCTTCCCTGTGGCAGTCGCCCAGTACCTGCGTTGGGGCCACTAGAGAGATAAAGAACTCCAGATCGTTTTCAGCCCGTATTCTTATCTCTTCTATTGAGTCCATTTGATTTCTTTCTCTTGTAGAAGAACCAACCAAAGGCAATAACACCTGCGCCCATGACAACACCCATGAGAGGGTTTGACTGCGCTACGCACTTAGCTAACTCAATGTCAGCTTCAATACGTCCTGTAGCTAATTCGTACGCTAGGTCATGTACCTTACAACAATGTGCCCAATCTCCTTCGGGCCAAAGGGTGCAATAGTCAGTCAAGAAGCCCCTCCTCTCGCGCTCTCGCGAACAATGGGCCTCTAGTTTCTTTCCACCACTTGAGCCGGCCCTTACCACCTGTCGCTAGTATCTGACGATCTGTAGCGGCAAGCCATTGCTCAGGTGTAGCAGATGCACAACCAATGGTTAGACGTCCCGCTTCAAACTTCACGTTCAAACTGGGGTCTGTTTCATGGTCGATAATGATCATAACTCAGAAGCCTCCATCCATAACTCATCCACCTCAAACTGTGTGTATGAGGTCTGCTCTACTAGGAACTGTACGAGTGGTGAGTTCCTCGAGAACTCCTGTCCATGTTCAAACTCAGAGGTAAGTATAATCTTAGCCTTGGTCTCCTCCGGTGTAGTCTCAGGAAGATCCGCAAGGATTGTTATGGCGAGGTCGTAGATACCTGCGTACTTGAGTGCTGCGATCATCTGCCACCGACTGAGGCGACGGGCACTGGCAACGTAATCAGGGTCAGCAATCACGTCCCAAGCACTGTGCCAGACACCATCAATCTGAACAGGGTCAGCACGAACCAACATCTCAGAGTGAGTGATTGTCGGTCTGTCTACTTCGTGGACGATATGGAAGTCGTAGTCATTCAAGACACTCTCTGGAATATCGAGGATGTTGCGACGGAAGGACACGGTTGGGTTCTTGGCTCTAAGATCAGCCAGACCCACTGGGTATTCAAACTGCCCCTCTTCGGGGGTGTAAATATATTGCATAGTTTTTCCTTATCTCAGTGTAACAAACAACTGGCTTTCCCTATCACCACCCGGAAGAAGGTTCATTGAGACATTAGTGTCTCCCGTGTTCGGGTAGTACCCAGAAGAGTGGTAGCTGTTACCACTGCCCTGAAGAACTTGACTACTTGCACCTATAGTCCAACCACTTGCAGGTTTCTCATCTGGAGGACTAGAACTGTTTGTTGTAAGTGAGGCAAAAGTTATAGCCCCCGTCGAACCTGATTGTCCTATTGACTGACCAACATCAACGATCGTTTGGACTTCGTTGATAGCGGTAGTGCTTTGCAAACCAGTCAATACAAAGAGACTGTAACCACCTGACTGCCAATTTCCACCATCGCCATCAATAAGGATAGTGCCTGTTGAGGAACCAGTACACGGGACCAATGCCATATATGAAAGTATGGCATCACTACTCTTACCTGTAGGGTCGTAAGTAGGACGCCAATGGACATCGTGTATCTGTCCATCAATAGTGACATCCACCACATAACGATCAGCGTTACCTGCTCTGCCTCCGCATGTGATTAGCCAATAGTCACTGGTTGTATTCGTACCAAGGCTGGCACTGGAGAATGTATAGTCTTCAGCGTCAGAGGATGACCCGTTGGAGCCAACGTAAGTGACCCCAAGAGGTGGGAGGGAGCCTCCCCCTCCAATCAACTTGGAAAAACCAATCACGATAGGTCTCCTACGTGTGTTCCATAGACAGTGCCGTTGACCCGCCAGATCATCACGACTGTGTAGCCAGTGGTTGCCAAGGTTGGAGCAGTGCCACCAATCCATTGATTAACCATCGTCCACGTAATCGTGTAGGCAGTGCCATCATCAATGTGAACGATTGCAGTCTCACCATCAGCCAGACTGCTTGTTGGGGTACTGTTACCTGTGAGCGTCCAGTATTGAACCACGCCAGTGATGGCGGGTGTTGTACCTGTCAAAGACACCTGATCCTCTTGGGCCGCACCAGAGATAACCGGCGTGGTGAGGGTCTTGTTTGTGAGTGTCTCTGTACCAGCGAGTGTTGCCGCTGGGACGTGGAGACTAGATAGTGTAGCCATTATTCAAACTCCATTACGAATACAACGCCGGGTTTACCAGCACCTCCGTCGATATTGTTACCTTTACCGCCGCCGCCACCGGAGCCGTAGGCTTTACCAGCGCCACCGGTAACATCAGTTGCTGTACTAGCGTAACCACCAGCACCGCCGCCACCCCAGAAGGATGCGCCGCCAATGCCACCAGAGCCACCAAACGAGGGGATAGAGCTATCTGAGTTACCAACACTACCGCCAGTACCGTCACCGCCACTTATGCTTAGGGCAGCGCCAGTTGTAGTCGATGAACCAGAACCACCAGCACCGCCAGCTAGGCCTGAACTGTTACTACCAGCACTCCCACCACTTGCCGTAACATTGGTGTTGGTGCCATCGGCCCATGTAGATGTCTGGCCCTGTGATCCAACTGTAATCGTAGATGTTGTTGGGGTAGTTACATCAAGCATCTGAATTGCCGTAGCGCCAGCGCCACCGCCGCCACCGCCACCATTAGTAGCGCCACTAGAACCACCACCCTCGTGACCACCACCCGTTACGAAGACGAGTACCTTGGTTATGCCAGCAGGTTTAGTCCAAGTGCCACTTGAAGTGAACGCTTGGATGCTCTTGAAACCGCCACCACCACCACCGGCAAGTGCCAGAAGGTTGGTTACAGTGTCAGTCCGCAGGTTGTCAGCATCACTGGCGTCTTGCAGCAGCACTTTATCGGTGCCCACCACAGTTGTCGTGGTGATGGTTGCGCCATCCAGAGCCGCCTTAACAGACGTCTCGGTAGCACCTTCGAATGTACCGGAGTTAGAAGCAGACATACTTGTACGCCAGCTACCATCAAGGTACGAGAGTTCAACCCGTGCGTTGTCAATGTCACACACAAGGTCTTCAGCCGCACCTTCAATAGTTTCACCATTACGTGCAACGGTCAGGTTTTTGGTTGCCCATGAGCCATCAGCATCCCGGATGGTAACAATGTCACCTTCAGTCGGAGTGATGGGTAGCGTGATCGTGAAGGCTGCACCAGAAGTGTCAGCAGACAGTAGATCACCAGCAACGGCGGTATAGGTAGTCGTCTTGCGAGTGTATTCACCAGCTCCACCACCTCCCCCACCAGAACCATTAGACGCAGCAGTGATCCTGCCTTGTGCATCCACAGTAATGTCTGTGGCTGTGTATGAGCCGGGAGTGACGGCTGTGTCTGCCAGTTTTGCAGCAGTAACCGCATTATCAGCAATAGTCAGCGTTGTGGAACCCGTTACGTCACCCGTGTGAGTGGCGTTGGATACCTTGGCTGTGTTAGCTGTGACAGCAGAGTTGTTTGCTACCTCTGTATCAAAGTCAGAGACATCAGCAGCAGTGTGCGTATGAGAGGCAGCAGCAATGCCAGCTTCAGCAAGGGTGTTGTTGATGAACGCCGTACCGTTCCACTTAAGGATCTCACCAGAAGCAATTGAGGTAATCGTAACATCAGACAGTGAGCCTGTGGCCTGACCAGTGATGTCTGTAAGATAACCCGCTGACGCATGATTACCCCAACCAAAAGCTGTGACCAACAAACTAGCGCCTTCGACGGTGAACGAAGCGGTCGTGCCATCAAGAATACCAGAATGCGCCTGTACATCCGTACCAATAGTCAAACCCATATTCGAACGTGCTGTGGTGTAGTTAGCTAGTCCAGAGAGGTTCTCAGACTTTAGCATATCACCGGAGCCAGCGCCGGCCGGGCCTTCCGCGCCTACCTTTGCAACGAGTTCCCACCAAGTGTTAGTCTCAGTCGGCAGGGTTGGAGGAGCGTTGCCTGTGGTTGCAGCTACACATATCCATGAACTGCTCTGGTCAGACACGGCATCCTGTACAGCGTATGTAGTAACGCCACTATAAGCGCCTTGCCAGTTCAATGAGATACCGTCTGCACCATCAGCACCAGCAGCACCAGTTGCACCAGTTGCACCCGTCTGCAGAGTGAAGTCGAATACTGCAGCAGAGGATGTGCCAGAATTGACAACAGCAGCTGCCCCGGCACTAACTGTACCTACAGCTACCGTAGCTGCTGAACCATCAGCACCGTCAGCACCAGCAGGGCCAGTTGCACCAGTGGCTCCGGTTGCACCAGTAGCACCTGCATCACCTTGAGCACCTGTGGCTCCAGTAGCGCCTGTGTCACCTTTGGAGGCTAGGATGTCCCAGTATGTGCCTTCAACTGCACCTGTGCCGGGTTCATCGTCTAACGCTCCAGAGGTGTGCGCGGTAGCACAAATGTAGCTTGTGCCGTTGTTGGTAACGATATCGTTTAAGGAGTATGCCGTAGCAGTAACCCATGCTCCTTGGTACGTAGATGCACCTAGGGCGTTGTTCTCAGATACGAGAGCAGCAGCTGCACTGGCAGCCGCATTGGTCTCAGAAGTACCTGCGTTTGTTTCACTTGTGCCAGCATTAGTCTCAGAGGTAGCAGCATTAGCCTCAGAGGTAGAAGCATTAGTCTCAGAGGTAGCAGCGTTGTTTTCAGATACAAGGGCAGCAGCAGCTGAAGCAGCGGCAGCGGCAGCCTGTGTGGTCATATCAATGCCACCAACAGTAACGCTTGAGAAAGCAGCTGTGCCACCGTTAATGATGTTGTTGCTGTTCAGATCGAAGTCAGCTCCCATTGCATTTGGAGTTGACCCGTCGAGAGACAAAGTGTTCTCGAGTGCAGTGTTAAGATTAGCGAAGTTTGAATTGTAGGCAGCAGCAGACGCGAAGCCAGCTACAATAGTCGTAAGCGTTGCTGTTTTAGCCATTAGTTTATCAGACCTTCTTCTTTCAGACGCTCAAGGTCGGAGTCAAACCCTTCTTTCACAAAGGCCTCTTCAGCACGGGTGGCTTGTTCAGCTCTCTCCTTGCGTCCGTCCTTAGTGGTAGGTTTGGCCTTCCAAGGTTCGTCTACAAGCCACTTCTGGGCTTGGAATGTTGCGTTGCCCTCTTTGACACTATGGATGACTGTCTTGAACGCTAGGGACTTCCGTTTGATGTCAGCCTCTTCTCTAGCCTTCTGCACAGCTGCAATGATGGGCTTATTAGCCGATCGTACCTTCAACCATACTTCCCATGAGCCAAAGACCTCCATAGCGAACTCATATTCACTGGGGTCGTCTAGGGTGTACTCTACAAAGAGACGGCGGAGGGACAGCAGTTTCCTGCCGTCCTTAGTTGTCCAGTCAGCCTCTTTAAGGGTCATGACTGCTTCAGAGTCATCGTCGTAGGAGGTCTCTAGGAACAGTGACTTCGTACGGATGATGTTGTTAACACTGCGTAGTTGTGACTGTTCAAAGAGAGACATTAGCGTTGACCCGGTTTCTTGTTTTTACGGCGTGTGGAAAGAGCTTTCCCTGCAGCTTGTGCTGTGGATGCCTTACCTGATGTGATACGGCTACGTGGGTTCTTACGTGACTTGACCTTACGTGCTAGCTTAGCGTTCTCTGCGTGCGAAGGTGCTCCCCCCTGCTGAGCTGCAGGTCTGTTCCCAGCCTGACCAGCTGCTGGCCCGTAGCGTTTGTTACCTTTGTTCTGTTTAGCAAAGGACTCACGGAGAGTCATGCTGCTACTTTTAGGACTAGGTGCAGCACTCTTCTTACCATAAACATTATCAGGCTTCTTGGCCTGTGGACCACTCTTCTTACCGTAGACATTATCTGGCTTAGGTGAATGCTTCCGTTTAACTGGAGGAGCCAAGCCGCCACCTTCTTCAGGAGTAGTACGTGGGTAGTTCTTAGGTGCAGGGAACTTTGCAGTTGCCTTACTGGAGGGCGATCGTGGCTGAGTTGATGCCCCGGGTGCAGGTGCAGACTGAGTAGTCTTACCGGCCTTACGTGCCTTGTAGGCTTCACGGGCAGCATTGATCTTAGCAGCACGGTAATCCGACTGTGCACGGGATTCACCTTTTACAGTGTTAACTCCTGTGGGAGGGTTGGAGCTGTTGCTGTGTCTGTGCATCTGTGCCCCTGATGCTTTAGGGGATGTGATGTGTTTCTTTGCACGTTTGATGAAGTCTGAGATACTCTTAGCCATGATGGCCTCCTATTGTAGGGACAGCCCCCTATGTACACATAGGTGCACATACGTAGGACAGTTGTTAGATTTTAATGATATTAGAAAAGTTTCAACTGTAAGACAGCTGTTTAATTTCAATTATTTTAGAAAAGGTACAGCTGTTTAATTTTTAATGAATGAGGAAAGGTACAACTGTAAGACAGCTGTTGAAACTTGGGTAACTTGAGAGTACCTCTGTATACCTATATAACCGCATTAAAAAGGGCAATAGTAACCCCCTGTCACAAAATAAACACATTTGTTTTCATCTGTAGGGCGCTTTTGTTGTCAGGTGTGATATATTTGTCACAGGTCAGACGCTCAGCAGAGCTTCACTAGATGTCCATACAGGGGTCACAGGTCAGATATCGGTGCTCGAAAGTGTCCTTGGTCCTAGAACAGAGGACATGGGTATTCAAATGACCATATGGGGCTTCGTGGGTAGTCAAGGGCTCATGGACATAGGGAAGCCTAGGGAGCCAAACTTTTCTGAGATTTTCTTAAGGTGCATTGTACTACGCAGCAAAGGCCCGTGCCCCCCGGGGGACCCCTGTGACATTATTACCACACCACTGTGGCCAATGTGCAACACTACTATTCTAAGGGGACACATGCACATATTCGAATATAACGATATGCTTATGTTACCGTTTGGTTATATAACGATATGCTTATGTTACCGTTTGGTTATATAACGATATGCTTATGTTACCGTTTGGATACATTCGCGTGGCATTTTGTAACATAAAGATACCTTTATATGCAAACGTTTGAATGTGTTACATATTCATACATTGGAATATGTCCAGCTGGCAGCCTGCAAATAACTTGTGGATAACAGTCATTATACCTATTGACACGTTTACG